>SXGT01244508.1_pt1 | contig 127950 bp, 94 predicted proteins | sample 3176221 | NCBI WGS metagenome assembly SXGT01 (sample SAMN11356862, study PRJNA531348) | freshwater metagenome | isolation source: freshwater sample F1-120 | place: China: Fuxian Lake, Yuxi | collected 2017-12-25 | reverse complement strand
TCGCGGCGCTTGGCGATGGTCCCGAAGAAGTTCACGCCGAAGACGACCCACACGACCGCAATGGCCAGATCGATGGGCCACTCGAGCTCCGCGTACTCCTTGCCGGAGCTGTAGCCGAGCGGGAGCGTGATGGCCGCGGCCACGATGATGAGCTGCCAGCCCCAGAAGTGGAACGCGGAGAGCGCGTCGCTGAACATGCGCGCCTTCAGTAGCCGCTGCGTACTGTAATAGATGCCGCCGAAGAGGGCGTTGCCGGCGAAGGCGAAGATGACCGCGTTCGTGTGGAGGGGACGCAACCGCCCGAAGGTCAAGAACGGGAGATCGAAGCTGAGGGACGGGAGCGCGAGCTGAAGCGCGAGGATGACACCAACGAGCATGCCGACGATGGCCCACAGGACCATCGCGGCCATGAATTTGCGGACGATGCCGTCGTCGTAGCTGAATCGCTCAATCCCGGCTGCAGGGTGCACTACGTCGGTCATGCGTCCTCTCCCTCAATGAGCAAACGGGGGGAAACCAGAAGAGTGTGGCCCGCGTCATCCTCGGGAAAGGAGCCAAGGGGACGACGCGGGCCACCAGGGACGATAGGCGCTCCGACCTGAGTTCGTGATTCATGGGTCTCGAACGGTGCCTTTCGTACTGCACCGCATGAGAGCCGCGAGCTTCGCTCGGCCCCGTGTCCCGTTGGGGCGCTGACCGCTACAGCAACGGGCGTGCCAAGCGCGCGATCGCTGCACTGAGCGCCCGCTGGCTCATAGGGCCGTGGGCGGGCGGGCTCGAGGCTGGGCTATTCTGAGTCGTCCGGGCCGCCCCTTGGGACATTAGATCACGCAATCCTTGGCCCCCCTCTTGCACACGTCCGCCCCCGAGCCTCAGGATGGAGGGCGTGAACGCGAACACCCCGATGAGTCGACTGTCCGAAGAGATGATGGAGTACGTTGGGTTTGGCGAGGACGAGATCCAAGCCCTGCACTCGCTGCGCCCGGTTGTGGAGCGCGAGGTCGACCGCATCGTGGAGGACTTCTACGACCGCGTGGAGGCCAACCCGCGCACGCGTGGCATCGTCGCGGCCCACAGCTCGCGCAAGCGGTTGTCGGGCACGCTGCGCGAGTGGGTCCTCGACATCGTGCGGGGCCGCTTCGACGACGCATACTTCGAGCGACGTCGCCGCATTGGCCAGAAGCACGTCGAGATCGGCTTGCCTCCCCATTATGTGTTTACCGCGATGAACGTGCTCCGAGAGAGCCTCTCTCCGCTCGCGAACGAGGATCAGAAGGCGGCGCTCGACAAGCTGATGGACATCGAGCTCGGGATCATCAACCAGGTCTATTGGGACGACATCACCGAGGAGCTGCAGCGCAAAGAGCGCCTCGCGACCATCGGCGAGCTCTCCGGCAGCCTGGCCCACGAGATCCGGAACCCGCTCGGAGCCATTCAGAACGCGGCGTACTTCGTGCGCAGGCGCGTCGGTGACCAGGACCCCAAGGCGACCAAGCACCTCGACATCCTCGACCGGACCGTCGAGGAGTGCAGCTGGCTCGTGGAGTCGATGCTCGAGTTTGCCCGCGATCGCGCCCCGGTGCCTGCGCCGGTGAACGCGGCGAGGTTGCTCGCGAACGCGCTGACCGACGTCGCCTTGCCCACTGAGATCGCCGTCGAGTCGTGCGTGCCCGAGGGCTTCGAGCTCCATGGCGACGCGATCCAGCTGCGTGCGGTGCTCCGCAACCTGCTCAAGAACGCTGCGCAGGCCATCCTCGGCGCGTCATCTACGGGTCAAATCCGCGTCGAGGTCATCGAGGAAGCCGAGAAAGTCCGAGTCCTCGTCTCCGATGATGGACCCGGCGTCAGCGAGGACATAGCCGAGAAGATCTTCCAGCCCCTCGTGACCACCAAGACCTACGGACTTGGCCTCGGGCTTGCTTACTGTCGGCGTGTCGCCGAGGCCCACAAGGGCCGGCTCTTTCTCGCGCCACGGGAAGGCACGGGCGCCACCTTCGTTCTGGAGCTGCCAACGTGACGAGAACAAATACCCCATCACGGGATCCGCAGCGGGGCGAAACGCCCCATGGGTCGCCGTCCGATCGCATCGTCGTCGTCGACGACGAGCAAGAAATGGCCTCATTGCTGGGCGACGTGCTCCAAGACGCGGGGTACGACCCGGAGGTCTTCACCGACGCCGAGCTGGCGCTGCGCACGATGACCGACGAGCCGCCGGCGCTCGTCATAACCGACCTCAAGATGCAGGGCCTCGACGGCATGACCCTGCTCGAGCGCATGAAGACGCTTCACCCGAGCGTGCCCGTCATCTTGATCACGGCGTTTGGGTCCATCGACGTCGCCGTCGAGGCCACACGCAAGGGGGCCTTCCACTTCATCACCAAGCCCTTCCGCATGAAGGAGGTGCTGCTCGTCGTCGAGCGCGCGTTGCAACATCAGCGGGTGGAGGCCGAGAACGTGCGGCTACGGCGCGAGGTCGAGCGCAGGTATCGCTTCGGCGAGATCATCGGCAAGAGCCACCTCATGCAGCAGGTGTTCGGGCTCATCGAGCGCGTCGCCGCCACCAACTCGAGCATCCTTATCCTCGGTGAGAGCGGTACCGGCAAGGAGCTCGTCGCCAAGGCGATTCACTACAACAGCGCGCGGCGCGACCAGCCGTTCGTCGCGGTCAACTGTTCTGCGCTGCCGGAGGGGTTACTCGAGAGCGAGCTATTCGGGCACGTGCGGGGTGCGTTCACCGGCGCGCACGCCAACAAGAACGGCCTGTTCGTCGAGGCCCCGCGAGGCACACGCTTTCTCGACGAGATCGGCGACATGGGGCCCGCACTCCAGGCCAAGCTGTTGCGCGCGCTCCAGGAGAAGACCGTCCGACCCGTGGGCGGCAACAAGGAGATCCCCGTTCAGACACGCATCGTCGCGGCGACCAATCGCGACCTGCGTCGCGAGGTTCGCGAAGGGCGATTTCGAGAGGACCTCTTCTACCGACTCAGCGTGATCCCGGTCCGCCTGCCTGCCCTACGCGAGCGACCGGAGGACATCCCGCTGCTCGTGCGGCACTTCCTTCACCGCGTCTCGCATGAGCTCAGCTGCCCCGAGAAGCAGGTCAGCTCCGACGCGATGCGGCAGCTCATGCGTTACCCCTGGGAGGGCAACGTCCGCGAGCTCGAGAACGTCATCGAGCGCGCCCACATCCTCACGCAAGGGGACACGATCGAGTCCGACGATCTGCTGGAGGAGCTCCGCCCTGCGGCGGCGCGGCCGGCGGAGCCCGCGAGCCCGACGCCTGAGCCGGATGACCTTCCGTCGCTGGAGGAGCTGGAGAGACGATACATTGTACAGGTCCTGCGGCACACCAAGGGCAACAAGGAAGACGCGGCCCGCATCCTCGGGATCGACCGGCGGACGCTTTACCGATGGCGAACGCGCCACGATCTCGATCGAGCGATTGACGCGGAACGCTGATTCGGCGACCCTCCGCCGAGTGACGGTCGAGCACCAGATCCTGCTTGTCGAAGACGACGTCAACATTCAGCAGACGTTAGTCGATATCCTCGAAGAGCACGGCTTCGCTGTAACGGCTGCCTCCAGCATCGCCGACGCGCGCCGCCGTGCCGCGCCGACTGAAGACTACGCGGTCGCGCTCATCGACATCATGCTCCCCGACGGGAGTGGCCTCAGGCTTGCGCGCGAGCTGCGCGAGGCTCGTCCAGAACTGGACATCGTTCTCATTACGGCCAACGCGTCACTCGAGACCGCCATCGACGCCGTCGCCGTCGGCGCCTTCCGCTACCTCCAGAAGCCGTGCCACCCGCGCGTGGTCATTCAAGTCTTCGAGGAGATCCTCGAGCGCCGCTCCCTCCAAGACGAGGCCCAGCGCCAATCACGGCGCGTGCAGCTCGTCTACGACCTGCTGGGCCAGCTCGTGGGCGTCGGTGATCCCGGCACCGTCGCGTGCGTTGGTGCCGAAACGATTCGGCTCGCCACGGGCGCGACCTTGACCGCGGTCGTCGCCAAGACCGCCGCTGAGACGCCGCCGAGGACCTGGGTCGTCGGTCAGCCTCCGGCAGAGCTCGCTGCTCAGCTCGCCGACCCGACCTGGCTCGCGGGGCTCGCCGCCACCGTGCAGGCCGACGGGCCCCAATGCGTGCGTGGAGTCTGGTCCACCGCGTCATCGGGGACACCGAGCGACAGCGTCGTGGTCGTCATGATGTCGCCGCCGCCGTCGGACGTGGAGCTCGTGGAGCTCATGTGCCGCCAGATCTCGAGCGCGTTTCAGCGCGCCATCTACCACGAGCAGCTCCATGCCGCCTACGATCGCCTGCGGACGCAGCAGCAGACGCTCGTCGAGGCCGAGAAGCACTCGGCTGTCGGCCGCCTCGCCGCGGGCGTGGCGCATGAGATTGGGACGCCCCTCAACATCATCAGCGGTCGCGCGGAGACGCTGCTCGGCAAGGTCGACACGAACTCCGCCTTGGCCGATGGCCTGCGCATCATCGTCCGACAGATCGACCGCATCGCGATCCTGGTCCGCCAGTTGCTCGACTACTCGCGCACCGACAGCGGCGATGGGCGTGCGCCGATTCGGCTCTCGGCGGTGCTCGCCGACACGTTGCCACTGCTCCAGACGCGCGCCATGCAGCGCATGGTCACCATCGAGAACCGCGTCCCAGCCCTCGGCAGCACGATCGTCGCGAGCTTCCACCAGCTCCAGCAGGTCATCCTCAACCTGGTCCTCAACGCGGTGGACGCCGAGTCCAAGACGATCGTCCTCGACGCCGAGGTCGTCGGGCGTGGCCAGACGCTGCGCCTGACCGTCACCGACGATGGCACGGGCATCACTGAGGAGCACCTCGAGATGATATTCGAGCCGTTCTTCACGACCAAGGCGCGTGGTGAGGGCACCGGCCTCGGCCTTGCCGTCGTGCGCGGCATCGTGCGCGACCACGGCGGGCGCATCACTGCAGAGCGCGTCCCCACGGGCGGAACGCGTTTCTGCGTGGAGCTCCCGCTCGCCCCCTGATCGCGAGCCAGCTACTTGGCGGGGACCTGCTTGCCGTTGTGGCAGTCGTTGCAAGTCTTCTTCCCGGCGAACGCGCCCTTCTGCTCCTTGAGCTGCGTCACCTGGTCTTTGGCCTTGGCCCAGAGCTTGTTCGTCGGGTTGGCCTCTTTCTTGTCCTTACCGTCGGTGTGGCACGTCGTGCAGCTCGCCATGCCGAGCTCTTTCTTGTAGGCCAGCTTGCCGCCGGCCGTGCGCGTCACTCCCGTCACGCTCGCTGCCGCTGCGACGACCGCCAGTACCGTCAACCATTGTCTCATCGGGTCCTCCTGTGCGCGCCGCAGTCGTTGCTCAGCGCGCGAGATGCATTACGTCGACTGGATTGGACTTCGTCTCGCCGTGGCATACGGCGCACGCTTCCGCTCCGCTTGCGGTCGTCTGCAGGCTGATATGGGCCTGCGCGGCGTCCGAATCATGACAACTACCGCAGGCCGAGCCCCAGTCCCGCGAGAGCTCCGTCGCGGCCGTGGGGTGCGTGCGGTTGACTGGCGCCTGCCACGTAGACCCCGCGCCGTGGCAGCTCGCGCAGCTGGCCACGCCGCCCGGCTGAACCGGGAAGCCGACGGCGCTGTAGGTGTAGGACGTGAAGTTGTTCGGGTACGCCCCGGCGCCAAAGCCGTTGACCTGGTAGCTGTCCTTCTTGGTGAGCTCCTTGCCCATGTGAATCTTGTGCAGCAGCTCGCGGAAGTTCACGAGCACCCCTGGCGTGGCCGGCGCGCTGGCCGCCGTGTACTGCGCCCGATCCTCGGCGCCCGCTGCGCCATGGCAGACGATACAGGTGTCAAAGCCGCGTCGCCCGCCTCCGTGGAAGTACAGGTCGCCATGGCAGTTCGCGCAGGTGGCTCCGCCGCCCTCGATTGTGCTCCAGGGCTCGACCGTCGTCGCCCCGCCCACGAGGAAGTTCACGTTCGCCGGAGCGGAGGTGCCTCGGTAGGTCGTCTTCTCCGTGCCGACGGACACCTCGATGTTGCGGTAGCCCCAGAGACCGAGCGTGTAGGTGCCCGGGACCAGCGGCAGACGAGCCCACTTCCCAACGGCCTGACCCACGTCGGGCGAGTCGTTGATGGCCGGTGGGAAGGTGGCCGGCATGACCCAGTCGGTCGTGTACGACGCGACGAGCACGCGCCCCGCGGCGAAGCTCGCAGCGCCGGTCTCGGTGATCTTCCCGGTGGCCGCATCGAGCCCGTAGTCGGTGACTGCCGTCTTCTTCACGAGGGTGACCTTCGTCACGGTGCCTCCCGCCGCGTGGCCCTGGACCAGCCCGCTCCGGGCACCGGAGCTCATCAGCCACAGACGTTTCGAGTCGACCAGCGCGACCTGCCGATACTCTTCGGTCGTCTGGCCGTCGTCGAGCACGACCGTGTCACTGCGCGCAAAGCCTGTCGTGTCGGCGACGTCGATGAAGAGCTGGTCCTTTGGCGCCGCGCTCGAGAGCGTGGTCCCGAGCCCCGTCGCTGTGCGCTCCCACACGCTCGTGTCCGCACCCGTCACGTTCCAGTGCGGCGCGCGCACGGTCAGGAAGCTCTCCAGGGTACCGTCGTCAGTCGCCTTGCCGAGCCGCTCGAAGACGACGTTCTCTGGGAGCGCCAGCGACTGTGTCGTGCCCGTGCCGAGCGCCTTCACGGGGAGGGCACCCGTGTGCACGATGTTGAGGTTCATCGTCGGACCCGACAGGGCGAAGCTGAACGAGGCGACGTCCCCCGGTGCCACCGTCGCGCCAGCATCGTCGGTGAGCGCAAAGGTGACGAGCGCCTTCTCGCCGGGGTCGATGGTCCCGTTACCGTTGTGCGTTCCCGCCTCCGCCAGGCTCGTGATGGCCACGTTCAGACCCTTGTTGTGCGCGGGACTCAACAACGGATGCACGTGTGCAGGCGCGGTCGGGAGCAGCGAGCCATGGCACGCCGCACAGGCGAGGTCGGTTGGCTGCGGCGGCATCGTGTACCCGTTCGCCGTGTACGGCTTGGCCCAATCGACGTCGTCGTGGCAGCTCCCGCACGCGACGCGCGTGAGCTTCGTGTTGGCGTTCTCGCCGTCCTTGGGCGCGGGCAGCGGGCCGGCACCGTCCGGATCGCCGTGACAGGCGCCGCACGCGGTCGTGCCCATCCGCAGCGTGTCCTCAGTCGCCTTGTCGCTCGCCGAAAGCGCCGTGTAGCCAGTGTCTCTGGGCATGGGGATGTTGAGGTTCGGCCACCGCGGAAACGCGACCGAAGAGAAGTCGAAGACCGTGTTGTTGAAACCCACGAGCTGATACGGGATTTTCGGCGCGCCATAGTTGCGCGAGCCGTCGGCGTTCGTCCCTACGCCATTGACCGAAGGCAGATGCTTGGCGTTGTGCAGCTTGTGAATCATGACCTTGAAGTCGATGGAGACGCCCGGCGTGCCGCCGGCTGCCGTCGCGACGTTCTTGTCCTCGGCGCCGGCCGTGTGGCACGTCGCGCAGCCCTTGACGTCCTTGCGCTGCCCGCCGTGCGCGCGCAGGCTCTCGTGGCAGCTATTGCAGTTGGCGGTCGTGACGACCTCGGAGTTCTCGAGGGTCGTCGCTCCCCCGAACAGCACGTCGAACGTCGCGTCATCGCCGTCGCGGAAGGACACGCCCTCCACCGTGTAGGTCTTGTAGCCGTCCATCACGACGGTGTACGTCCCCGGGTCCAGGGCCTCCCCCGTCCGCTCGCCGTCGGCGGTGCCAAAGCTCGGCGAGTCGTTCAGCGGCGCCAGGTAGCCTGTCGGGATCGGCGTTGTGAAGGTGGTGCTGTAGGAGCCGTCACCGTGCGCTTTCGCCGTAGCGATGACGTCGTTTTTGCGCGCGAGGACGCGCTGATAGCCGCTCGTCGGGCCCGAGAGCCAGACGCCGAGCGAGTTCAGCTCGGCCAGCGGGATGACCTTGCCGGCCGCAGTCGTCGCGCGAAAGCGCACCGTGACGAAGTCGCCCGCCTGGAAAGTGCCGTTGGCCGCGCTTCCACCGGAGACCTCGTCGATCGTCAGCACGAGGCCGGGCAGCGGCTCCCACGGCTCGAGCGCCGTGTCGATGGGGATGATGGTCGTCGTGCCCGGCGCGCCGGTGGCGCCGGTGGCCCCAGTCGAACCCGTTGCCCCGGTCGCTCCCGTGGCGCCGGTGGCCCCGGTCGCTCCCGTGGCGCCCGTCGCGCCGGTAGCCCCAGTCGGGCCCTTCGGTCCGATCGGGCCCTGCGGTCCCGTGGCACCGGCCGCACCGTCCTTGCCCGCGGCTCCCGTAGGACCTTGCGGCCCGGTCGGACCCGTCGCGCCCGCGGCGCCCGGATCGCCTTTGGGACCGGTGGGCCCGGTCGCACCCGCGGCGCCCGAGGTGCCCTCCGGCCCGCTGCACCCGAGGGCCAGCAGCAGCGCTGCGGTCAGCCCGCTCGCCGTTGCGCGCCCCATCACGTCTCGACGTTTCCAGACGGCCATGGCTCAGCCTCGCTTCGCGTCAGCGGTCGAGCCCGCCGCGCTCGCTGCCGGGTCGACCGGAGCCTTCAACGCTTCGCGCGTCACGCTGAGCGCGTAGAGGCCCAGGCCCAGCAGAGAGCAGGGCACGCCGACGAGGATGAAGATCGCCAGCATGGTCGGCGTGAAGTGCAGCTGCGGCGCGAGGATCCCCGCGAGTCCGAGGAGCGCAAAGATCGCCGAGATGAGAGTCAGTCGCGGCGTTTGAGAGGTCGTGTTCATGGTTTTGTCCCGTTCTCTGGTTCAGGTGACGCGGCCGGGGTTGCCTCGGGAACAGTCTCGGGCCCAGCGGGTGCCGCTTCTTCCGCCTCCTTCTTGGCGGGGCGCGGGTGAGGCGAGTCGTGGCATTCGGTGCACTTCATCTTGCCGCTCTGCAGGTCTGCCGCCGCGTCCTGGTGGTCGCTGACCCCGAGGAACTTCTGGGACTCAGCGTGGCACTTCATGCAGTTGGGCAGGTAGGACTTCGCGTGGAGCGTGATGGGCTCCTCGTACCGTCCCGTCAGGTACCGGTAGATGTGGCCGAGCCCGGAGACCTTGGCGTCCAGGATGCCTCCGATGCCATACGAGCTGTGGCACTCGAAGCATTGTGACTCGGGGATGTAGCGATTCTTGTAGTGCTTGGCCGCCAGGGTGGTGCTCGCCGGATTCTTCATGTCCTCGACATAGGGCGTCATCACGTGGCAGCTCCCGCAGGCCTCGGGTGCCTTGGTCAGCTCCATGACGGCGCCAAGGCCCGTCGTCGTGGCAATAGCCGGAAGGACGCCCAGGCCCAGGAGCAGCGTGAGCTTCATGCCGACGTCGAGCCCGACGCGCTTGCCGCGCACCATGGCAAAGACGATGACGGTGGCGGCGAGCAGCGCGACTCCGATGGTCACGACCTGAAGCAGCTCTCCGAGGCCGGAGCCATGCGTTGGAGCGTGGGCGGCCCACGTCGAGGCCGCGGTGGAGAGGGCAGAGCTGGTTGCGTTTTCGTTCACGACGGCACTCCTCGGCGGCGGGCGGCTGCAACGCGTGGGCCACGGTCCGCGCGGCGCATTTCGGGCGCGGTCCTCGGGTTTCACACGTTCTCAGGACGATGTGACCCATGCCAGAGTGACCCGTGATGGGGCAAAATGGCCCATTTGTTCTGCTTCCTGGCGCAAAACAGCGACGGCAGGCTGTGCACGGCGCTTGCTTTAGGGCTCGGCGTGCGCTCGACCTTGGCAAAGACCTCCGGAAACCGATCCCTGTTGGCCCTCTTGGTGACGGCTGGCGTGATGGCCTCCTGCACGGAGCTGCGGTCACCTGGTCTTGCCTCGAGCAGCGACCTTGGCCCGGAGACCGCCGTCGCGCGCAACGCCGCGTGCATCGGCTGCCACGGCGACCTCGAGGGGCCGGCACCAACCGACGTGCTCCACCGGGCCCACCTGATGGGCGTTGCCGGGTTTCCGACCGTGGCCTGTGAGACGTGTCATCGCGTCCCGACGTCGCCGTCGGAGCGCGGGCACGCAGACTCGCCGCGGCCGGCGGAGGTGAGCCTCAGCGGCGCGGCTCTCATCCCGGGCGGGCCTGCAGCCACCTACGATCCCGTGACGCGCGCCTGCTCCGACGTCGCCTGCCACGGCGCGCGCAAGGAGGGCCCGTTCCCGGGTGCCACGACGCCGACGCCCGTCTGGAATCCGCTCGCGCCGGTCAAGGTCGCCTGCGGGTCCTGCCACGGTGCCCCTCCGGGAGGCGCTCACCCCGCGACGGGATCCTGTGACACGTGCCATGGGCCCCAGCGGGCAGAGCGTCACGGGAACGGGACGATTGATCTCGCCCTTCCGACCGGATGTTCTGGATGTCATGGCAACGCCAGCTCGCCGGCGCCGACGGATCCGACCCATCGAGCGCACGTGCTCGGGACGGGGCGCTCCAAGCCGGTCGACTGCGCGACGTGTCACCCGGTCCCGGCCACCGTCGCCGAGGTCGGTCACCTGCACTCCGGGCCGGCACGCGTGACCTTCGGTGTGGCTGCTGGCCCCAATGCGCGTTACGAGGCCGGCTCCTGCAGCGGCGTGTCGTGTCACGGAGCGAGCCCGACGCCGCTCGCGTGGAAGGGCACCGTGGGTCCGCTGTCGTGCACGACCTGTCACACCGCGCCTCCAGCGGCACCTCATCCGCAGGTCGGCGCGTGCCACCAGTGCCACGCACCAGTGCACACGCAGGCCGGCATCGCGGTGCCGTCACGTCACATCGACGGCGTGGTCGACAGCCAGCTCCCGACGACCTGCTCGGCGTGTCACGGGACCGGCGGCGACTCCGGCGCTCCGCTCGACGGCGGGCACACGACCCATCTCGACTCCACGATGGCGAGCATCCCGTGCGCGACCTGTCACCTCGTCCCCGCGGCCGTCCTCTCTCCGGGTCACGTCGACACGCCGGCTCCGGTCGAGCTGACGTTCGCTGGTAAAGCCGTCATAGGTGACGCGACTCCGGACTGGACCGCCGGCAAGTGCAGCGGGACGGCCTGCCACGGACCCGCGCAGCCTGCGTGGGCCAGCGCCAAGGGACCCGGCGCCGCGTGCGATTCCTGTCACGGCGCCCCGCCCGGCGGTGCGCATCCGCAGAGCGATCGCTGCGACGTGTGCCACGCGCCCGTCGCAGGTTCGGGGTTGACTGGGCCAACAATCTCAGCGGCCGGCCGAGTGCTGCACCTCGACGGTCAGGTGCAGGTCGTGGCCAAGCCCTCCTGTAGCGCCTGTCACGGCGACGCGAGCTCTCCCGCTCCGGCTACGGGAGCGCACGCCGCGCATCTGAGCTTCGGTGTCCCCTGCGAGACGTGCCACGTCGTGCCGGCGACCGTGCTCGCGCAGGGTCACCTCGACTCGCCTGCGCCAGCGGAGCTTACGTTCTCCGGACTCGCGCTGCACAAGGCGAGCTCGCCGACCTGGAGCCCGACCGCGCGCACCTGTAGCGGCACGTACTGCCACGGCTCGGCGACGCTCGGCGGCACCCTGACCACGCCCCAGTGGGACGCGACCGACGGTGCGGCCAAGGCCTGCGGCGCCTGCCACGGCTCGCCACCCACGACGCATCCGCCCGTCGGCGATTTTCCATGTGGCGCCTGTCACGACACCGGTCCCGGGAGACACCTCAATGGCACGGTCGACTTCAAGGGCCCATAGCGCGCTCGGCGCGCTGGTGCTGCTCTGCGCAGCGCCCGCCCTGACGCGTGCAGACACTCCGGCGAAACCGGCGACGCCGGCCGAGCCGCCGCGCGTCTACGGCGAGTTGCGGACCTATATTCGCGGCTGGCAGGACACCTCGCCCGAGGATCGCGCGACGCAGCGCTTTCGGCTGCCGTTCTTGCAGACCGTCTACGTCGGCAGCAATCGCGTGGGCGTCAAGGGCCTCAGCATCGAGGCGCTCGGCTACGGCGAGATCGAGTCGGTCGAGCCGCTGGTCGGCAACCGCGGCCGCGGCGATCTCCTCATGGCGACCATCGCGTGGCGCGGCCTCCCAAACGACATGCTCATGCTCAAGGCCGGCCGCCAGATCGTGCACGTCGGCGCGGCCAACAACGCGATCATCGACGGCTTCTCTGGACGGCTCGAGCTGCCGCTGAGCTTCACGCTCGAGGCGTGGGGCGGCTTCACGGCCGAGCCCGGCTTCGACTGGGGCACCGACCGCTGGCAGGCGGGCGCGCGTGCGGCCTGGAGCCCCTTCGACGTGGGCCACCTGGGCGTCTCGTTCGCGCAGGAGCGGATGTTCGGCGAGCCGTCCCGTGAGCTCGTCGGCATCGACTTCGCGTGGCGGCAGTTCAAGTGGCTCGACACGACGGGCTACTTCCTCATCGACGACCTCTCACGGCGGCTCCAGGAGGCCGAGCTGTACATCGAAGGGCACCCGACCCGCGAGTGGCAGCTCCAGGCCGAATACCGACACGTCGACGTCGCCGCGCGCATCCCGAAGACGTCGATCTTCAGCGTCTTCTCGAACGCCACCTACGATCAGGCGGGCGGCTGGATCGGCTTCTTCCCCCTGAACGGCATGCTCTCGCTCTTTGGCGGGGCCTCCGTCCTGGTCTACGACGCCGACGATATTGGCTACCGCGCCCGCCTCCGTGCCCGGCTGCTGCTCGACCGCCGCCTCGGCAACCTCATCGGCATCGAGCTCGGCCGCGTCGGCACCGGCACGTCCGGCTACTGGCAGACGCGCGCCTACGGCATGTGGAGCCCGACGTCCAAGCTGCACCTCACTGGCGACGTCGACTTCGGTGTCTACGACGACAGCGCCAGGACCAACGGTCATCGCTGGTCGAACGTGTCGCGCCTGACTGCCGCGGTCGATCTTTTTGCCGGCGGACGGCTGATGGCGGACGTGTCCGTCCTCGTCTCGCCGACGTTCTCGCAGCAATGGGCCGGCATGCTGCGCTTTACCTACGACCTCTCCGGGCGTCTCCCGGAGCCGCTCATGGTGCCGTGATGAAGCGCCTCGTTCAGCCCCGCGTCCTGTTGCCAGCGCTTGCGCTCGCGTGCGGGCTCGTCGCGTCCACGTGCTACGTCTTTCAAAAGCCGGACGCGATCATCTTCTCGCACAAGCGCCATCTGAGCGAGAGCGCCGCCTGCGTCGACTGCCACGGCGACATGACGCAGGTCGTGGATATGGTTCAGTCGCGCCTGCCTCCGATGGCCAAGTGCCTGGAGTGCCACGAGGACCGCGAGAAGGCCTGCGCATATTGTCATGTGACTCCGAGCGCGCCAGAGCCGGCTGCCCGCAACGTCCTCGGCGGGATCCTGTTCAACCACAAGAACCACGCTCAGCGCACCAAGAACGACTGCGCCACCTGCCACAAGCGCGTGATGGAGGCCGAGGAGCCGCGCTACTCGACGCGCCCGGAGATGCTCGACGAGTGCATGCAGTGCCACAAGAGCGACTTCCGCAACATCGAGTGCACGAAGTGCCATACGAATCTCACGGAGCTGCGCCAGAAGCCGTTCGACCTGTTCAGCCACCGCGGCAACTTCCTCGAGAAGCACCCCATCGTCGCCAAGGGCGACCTGGTCGTGTGCTCGCACTGCCATAAGGACAACTTCTGCACGGACTGCCACAGCCGCATGGCGCCCATGAAGCCGAGCCTCATGCGCAGCGACGAGCCCGATCGGCAGCTCATCCACCGCGGCGACTTCCTCACGACGCACCCGATGGACGCGCGCCTCGACGGCAAGCAGTGCCTCACGTGCCACCGTCAGAACTTCTGCCAGGACTGCCACACCAAGAACGGGCTCAGCGCGCGCGGCCTGACCAACGGGCTCGGGCCGCATCCGTCGGGGTGGCTGGTCAAGGGCTCGGGCGACTTCCACGGTCCGCCGGCGCGACGCGACATCGGCTCGTGCGCGACGTGTCACGAGCGTGGGGCGGAGTCGAACTGCATCGGCTGCCACAAGGTCGGCGGCGTGGGCGGCAACCCGCACCCACCGGGCTGGGAGTCCCGAATCGACCCGCAGCGCGGCCATGCCTGCGTGATGTGTCACCGCTAGCCGCAGAGCTGTCGAATACGCGCGCTAGACGCTCACACCGCGAAGGGTCAATCCAAGCGACAGGGCGGCTGTGGCTTGGCGCTCGTCGTGAGTCCAGAACTCGACCGGGGCCGGCAGATGTCTCGCGACGAGGCATGCCGTGGCGACGTGAATCGCGTCCAAGGAGCGCACCGTGGCGATCGCGTGCGGTGCCCGCGCAAGAGCGACCACTTCCGGAGTCAGCATGTAGACCGTGAGGGCCGAGAGCAGCCGTTCCAACTCACCGAGCTTGATGGCGAGCTCGCGATCGCTGAGCCGCCCTAACGCGTGAGCTCGGTACATGGCGCGATGGCATTCGATATCGGCCAGAATCGACGCGTGGATGGGGCCATCGTCCAGGCGAATCGTCTCGCCAGGCTCACCCAACAGCAGCCGGAGCAAGGCGCTGGAGTCCGAGAACCGGTGCGTCATCGCTCGTCGCGATCGGCGGTGATGAGATCTTGTATTTGGACGCCGGTCGATAACGGAGTCACGACGACGTCGCTGAGCGCACCCGCAGGGAGACGAACTTGGCCGTCCGCCGCGAGGCGGTGTAGCCAGCCGTCGTCTTCTGGGGTACGCGTTGGAGTCAGCTCTGCCACAGGCTCGTTGCGATCCATGACCAAGAAGCGCTCACCTTCGCGCGTACGTCGAAGGTAGCTGGAAAGCTGCGACTTCAGTTTGGCCACATTGACGCGCGTCATGGGCCCAGCATGTGACCATCATGACTATGTGTCAATCACGAGGTCATCGATGGCGCAGGTTGCCGGAGCAACCGAGACGACCTGCGCCCGCCGACCTGGGGCACTACATCGTGCGGCTAAAGATCTGCGTCTCGGGCGCACTGCGCTGGAGGCGCGCGTCGAACGCCAGACAGGCGTTGCGCAGAAACGGTCGGCCCGCGTCGCGGACGGCGACGCTGCCGGGCGAGAGCTCCACGAGGCCGTCCTCGGCCATCTCGCGCAGGCGGTCAGGCACCGACGCCAGGTAGGCCGTCTCCGGTGGCGAGGCCCAGGTCGTCTTGTGGGTCGTCATGAGCTCCAGCACATGGCGCCGGAGCACCTCGTCCTCTGTGTCCAGGAGGTGCCCGCGGAAGAAGGGCAGGGCACCCGACTGCACGCGTGCGGCGTAGCGCTCCAGGTCCTTCTCGTTCTGCGCAAACGCGGTCCAGGCGTCTCCGATGGCCGACATGCCAAGGCCGAACATCGGCGAGCAGTGCCGCTCCACGTAGCCCATGAAGCTCCGGTGCAGGGTGCCATTGCGCTGTGCGACCGCGAGCGGATCGTCGGGCAGCGCGAAGTGGTCCATGCCGATCTCGACGTAGCCCTCCTCCAGGAAACGGACGCGCCCGAGCTCGTAGAGCGCGCGCTTTTCGGGACCTGCGGGGACGTCGGCGTCGGAGTAGCGGCGCTGGCCAGGCTTGACCCACGGGACGTGCGCGTAGCCGTAGAACGCGATGCGATCCGGTCGCAGGCGCGTGATGGCCAGGACCGTGCCCTCGACCGAGTCCGCGGTCTGGAACGGGAGGCCATAGACGAGGTCCATGTTCACGCTCGTGAAGCCGAGGCGGCGCGCGCCCTCCACGACCGCGCGCACCTGGGCCTCCGACTGCACGCGGTGGATGGCGAGCTGCACCTCGGGATCGAAGTCCTGGACGCCGAGCGAGAGCCGCGTGAACCCGAGGCGGGCGAGGCGATCGAGGTGCGCCGGCGTGGTCACCCGCGGGTCCGCCTCGACCGACAGCATGGGCCGGCCCTCCGGTGCGGGAGCGGCTGTACCCAAGATGCCGGTCACGAGCCGATCGAGCTCGTCGGGCGAGAGGAACGTGGGGGTACCACCTCCGAGGTGGAGCTCACCGACGGGAATCTCTTGGTCCAGCGCGGCGCGATAGAGCGCCCACTCCTGCAGAACGGTGTCCACATACGGCAGCGCGAGCCCATGGTTCTTCGTAATCCGCGTGGTACAGCCGCAGTAGGTGCACAGGCTCTCGCAGAAGGGGAGGTGCACGTAGACCGACGCCGCTTCGGAGTGCGCCTGCGCCCGCGCGAGGGCGTCACGCAGCGCGCCGAGCCACTCGGCCTCTGTCGGGACGCGACTCCAGTACGGCACCGTCGGGTAGCTTGTATAGCGTGGTCCAGGGACGTCGTACTTCCGGATGAGGCTGCTGAGCCGAATTGGGTCCATCAGAGGGTTCGCCATGCGCTAGCCGGGCTCCACTTCCGCCACCTGCGCCTCGGGCTTGAGCACCAGCACGGGGACGGTCGCGCGGCGAACGACGGCGTCCGCCACCGAGCCGAGCATGAGCCGCGAGAGCACGCGGCCGTTGTGCGCCGGCAACAGCAGCAGGTCCGCCTCGAGCTGCTCGGCGCGCTGACAGATGGCCTCCGCGGCGTGGTAGGCCTCGGTCACGAACACGCTCACGGCGACGTCCGGGTGAGCGGCGCGCACGGTCTCGGCCAGGCGTCCGAGCTCGCGCGCGGCGCGAACGCGGCGATCGGTGGGCGTGTCGCCATACGACTGCGCCTCGAGGCCTGTGCCCGGGATGAAGACCGGGAGCGCGCGTGGAACGACGGCGTGATACAGCTCGATGGACGCGCCATAGTGCGAGGCCATCCACGCGGCCTGCTCGAGCGTCCGCTCGGCGTCCTCCACGAGCTCCACCGGCATGACGATGCGGCGCACGTCCCGATCCGGGCACTCCGGCCCGACGGTGAGCACGGGCGCGTCCACGTGGTGGATGACCTTCATGGTCGTCGAGCCGAGCAGCAGCCGCTTCATCCCGCCGTAGCCGTGCGTGGCAAGCACGATGGCGGAGACGCCCTCGTGGGACTCGCGCACGATCTCGTAGGCGGGCATGCCAATGCGGTAGGCGGTCTCGATGCGTGCGCCGAGGTGATCGAGCAGCCGGCGATGTTCCTCGAGCTTGGCCTCGACCGCGTCCACCACATGGGCCTGCCACGTCCCCACCGGGATCGGATCAGGTCCCACGTACGCCATCGTGTCGATGACGTGCAGCAGCCGGATCGGCGCGCCTAGCGCTCGCGCCAGCCGCAGGGCGTGCGGGTAGGCGGCCTTCGCGGTGTCGCTGAAGTCGGTCAGTACCAGGATGGGTCGAATGTCTGTCGGTGTCAGCGTGGTCATGAGGTCCTCCGGGTCGCGCACACGCAACCGCACGGTGGCAGAAGCAAGGCTTGGGCCACCGGCCAATCGCGCGCAGTGTCGCGATCGGATTGGCGAATGGGGAATTTTGCCCCGCATTGTTTTCAGAGCCGGGGCTTATTGCCCCGCGTCGTCGCGCTAGCGGCCCGTGAACAGCGGCGGCAGGTCGAGCGCTGCGCCGACGCCACGTCGGGTGAACTCGCCCGACACGTGCGCCTCGTAGCTGGCCAGCACGCGCTCTTTCTCCCGGGCCAGCTCCGTCACTCCGGCGACGAGCGCGTCCACGTCCGCCTGGGTCGAGTATAGCCCGAAGCTCGCGCGCACCATCCCCGGCACGTTGCGACGCTCCCCGTGCTGCATCTCGGCGAGATAGCGATGCTCTTGCGCGTCGGTGATGCCGAGCAGCCGCTTGACGTAGGGGTGGGCGCAGAAGCACTCGTTGCGGAGCGCCACCGCGTAGGCGTCGTTGAGGAAGGCGGCGGTGAGTCCGTGATGGACTCCATCGACGTTGAAGGTGACGACACCGGCGCGACGATGCTCCGACCACGCCGGTCCGAACAGGCGCACCCCTGGGATCGCCCCGAGCCGGCTCAGGGTGTCCGCCACCAGCTCCGCCTCGTGCGCTTCGATGGCCTCGAAGCCCGTATTTTGGAGCAGCTCGGCTGCGAGGCCCATGGCGATGGATCCCGGGATGTTGGGCGTGCCGGCCTCCTCGCGCGCCGTGATGTCGTCCTTGGGGACGTAGTCGTCGAGCGACACCGAGTCGACCATGCCACCGCCGACGTCGCCGACGCAGGCCGTGCCGACCGTGTGCGCGAGCCGACCCACGAGCGCGCCACGCGAGCCCGGCGCGTACATCTTGTGGCCCGAGAGCGCCACGTAGTCGAGCGACTGCTCCGGATCGGCGACGTGGAGGTGGATGGGCGCATGGGCGGCCATCTGGGCTGCGTCGACGACGATCTCCGCGCCCACGGCGTGCGCGAGCGCCGCGATCGCGTGAATGGGGTTGCGCACACCGGTCACGTTCGAGACTCCAGCGACCGCGACGACGCGCACCTGGTCGCCCTCGCGCGCGAGGATGCGCTGGAGATCGGCCAGGTCGAGCTGGCCATCAGGACGCGTCTCCACAAACCGACAGTGGTGGCGTCCGACCGCCTCGATCCACGGCAGCAGGTTCGAGTGGTGCTCCATGACGGTCGTCACGACGAGCGGGCGACGGGCGAGCTCGGCGAGCCGCGCGGCCGTCGCCCGACCGACAATGGCTTGGGCATCCACGGCGGTCTTCTTGGGGTCGGCCGTCTTCAGGCAGCGCCGCAGCTCCGGCGGAAACAACGCGCGGGCGAGGTAGTTGAGCGCGCCCGTCGCGCCGTTGCCCGTAAAGAGCACCAGATCCGCGCCGGGATCGTAGTGGACGAGGCGCCCCACGGCGTCACGGGCGCCTTCGATGGCGACAGTCGTCGCGCGCCCGGCCCGATGGGCGTGCGTGTGCGAGTTGGCGCACGACGTCTCGAGGTAGTGGGTCACCTGGGTGTAGACCCAGCGGGACATGAGGGTCGTCGCAGCCGAGTCCAGGTACGTGCGGCGGCGCTCGCCGCGCTGCCCGTCGAGGCCGATGACGGGATCCTGCTGTTCGAGTCCAAGAAAGGCGTCCATCTCCGCTCCCATGCTGCCTCTGCTCCCGGCTAGCTACGATTCAAGCGTGAGGCCAAGCCGCGCGCCACGCGTGAGGACAGGGCCATGATGCCGAGCTGCGGGTTTACGCCGATAGCCGTTGGGAACAGGCTCGCGTCGGCCACGTAGCACCCCGGAAGGTCCCAGACCTCGCCCTCGAGGCTCGTGACCGAGGAGCGCGCGTTCGACCCCATGCCCGCCGTCCCCATGAGGTGGACCGTGAAGAGCTCGAGCGTCGAGCGCTTCGTCTGCCGTGCCTCGGCAGCGCGCAGCTCGTCCATCGACCGGACGATCGGCGTGTGCGCGTACGGCACCAGGATCTCGGTGGCCCCGAGGTCGAAGTGCATCGTGGCCAGCAGCCTCACGCCCTTCTTGAAGCGCGCGTGGTCTTGCTCCGAGATGTCGTAGCGCGCGATCGCCATGCCGAACGGCCCGCGCGAGACCTGGCCTGTGACCGAGTCCTCGACCAGCACGCCGGTCAGGATCATGTGATCGTACCGCTCCATCAGCGCATGCGCCGCGCGTCCATGCGCGGGCAGGTGGCTGGCGACCATGGCGGGGCCGATCATGTTGTCGGCCATCAGGATGCCCTCGTCGTGGAAGTGGCGAATCTGCGCGTATTGATTGACGCCCTGCCAGCCCTTGATGGGGAACGGATAGATGGGCAGCACCTTGGCGTTGGGGTGCACGGTGAGGTTCTTGCCGAGGCGCCCGCTCGGGCGGCCGAGGCCGTGCTTCAGCAGGAGGTACGGCGTCTGCACAGCGCCGCCCGCGACGACCACGGCGCGACTGCGCACCAAGATGCGGCGGTCGAGCTTGCGTGTGCGGGGGTCGTAGCCACGCGCCTCCACACCGACGCACCGACCGGAGTCGATGCGCAGCGCCTCGACGCGCGTCTCGGTCAGGCACCGCGCGCCCGCGGCGATGGCGCGAGGCACGTAGGTGACCAACGTGGACTGCTTGGCGCCCGTCGGGCAGCCGGTGACGCAGTGGTTGGTGCCCACGCACAGCGACTGATTGCGCTTGTTGATGTCTACGTGCCAGCCCTGCCGGCGCGGCCCTTCGAGCATGAGGCGGTTCTCGTCGCCCATCGCGAGCGGGTGATGATGTCGCGCGGAGACGACGTCCTCGACCTCCAGGAAGAGCGCCTCCATCCCCTCGGGACCGAGCGCTGGCGAGCCCGTGAGGCGCGCCCACTCCTCCAGCACGTGCACCGGGGGGCGCCACATCATGCCGCCGTTGATGAGCGTCGAGCCGCCGACGCAGCGGCCCTCGACGAACGGAATCGGGGGCGTGCCCACCAGCGCCGAGACGCCGCCATCGCGATAGAGCCGGGGCAAGGCCACCGACAGCGCCGGAGACAGCTGCTCGGTGGGCGTGTAGCTGCCCTCCTCCAGGAAGAGGACGTGCAGGCCCGCCTCGGCGAGCAGGGCGCCCGCGACCGCGCCGCCTGCGCCCGTGCCCACGACTGCGACGTCGCACTCGAAGACGCGCTCCTGGCCGGGCGCGACGCACTCGCTGGCCGCGAGGATCGGCGAGGCCATTATGGCGTCATCTCGGGCGGATCCGGGCGACGGCCGAGGCGGTCTGCGGCGTGGGTCGGCTCCCCGGCCAAGAGGCGGCGACGCAGCTCGATGCGCTCCCGTGCATGGGCGTGGAGGTCCACTCCAAGCGCGCGCTGGATCTCCGGCAGGTCGTAGAACGCCGACAGAATGGCGCCCTTGGCGGCCATCATCAGCGTGCGCTGGAGCAGGAAGCGCGAGTGCGCCACGGCGTTCAGCGCGGCCTGCGCGGCCGTGGGCGAGGCGCGCCCCGAGATGCGCCCGAAGGCCTGGAAGCGCCACAGGGGCGACCAGTCCAGCAGGAAGAACGCGGCGATGAGCCCGATGGCCATTGGCCACGGCATGTACCGCATGAGGCGGCGCACGTGGTCGTCGATGCGCGGCACGAGCTCCGGCACGACCGGCTCCGGAGGGCAGAGGGCCACGATGACGGCGTGAAAGGCCCGCTCGGTCGCGCGCCCCATCGGCCAGCGGTCGGCGAGCAGCAGCGCCGGCGTGCTCGCGGCCGCGGCGGTCGGAGCTCGTTCGCGGGTCGGCTGCGGGGACTCGGGGGACGACACCATCGGCGGGACCATAGCGGGGGCAGCCCTTGGCCACAACCTCGGGAGAGCGGCGCGGCCTCGTCGCCGCCGCCAAAGTCGACTACTGTGGCCTCGTGCCGCACGCCCTGCTCATCAATCCGAGCTTCGGGTCGCTCTTCTCCGGGCGCGTCCGTCGCTACAATCGCCGCTTTCCGCCGCTGTGTCTCCTGCACGTGGCCGGCGCCTTCCGCGAGCGCGGCTGGACGGTGCGGGTCATCGACGAGCGTGCGGAGCCGGGCGCGCTGCTGCGGGCGTCGCCGGGTGACGCGGACCTGGTCGTGCTGGCGCTCTCGCCGCTCGACCGGTGGCAATGCCCCAATGTCGACTTCGACGCGCTCGACACCACCGTCGCGCGCCTCCCTCACGACCGCCTCGTCGTCTATGGCGCGCAGGTCACCACGCGGCCGGAGTGGACGCTCGACCGGCTCGGGGTCTCGCGCGGCGTCGTGGGCGAGCCAGAGGCGGCGATGTGCGCCTTGGCGGTAGGTGAACGCGAGGTGCCCGCGCTCGTGCAGTGGGATGGCGTGCACTGCACGACGGCTGAGCCCGCGCCGCTCGCGTCGCTCGATGCGCTGCCCTTTCCGGCGTTCGATCTCCTGGACGCGCGCCGCTATCGCTATGAGGTCCTCGGCGACCGACTGGCGCTCTTCGAGCTGACCCGGGGCTGTCCGTGGCGTTGCCGGTTTTGCTTGTTGTCAATGTACGGAAAAAAATACCGACGGAAGACCATCGATCGCATGATGGTCGAGATTCGCGCGGCCTGGGCGGCCGGCTTTCGCACCGCGTACTTCCAGGATCTCGAGTTCACCATCGATCACACGCTCGTCACCGCGCTCTGCGAGGCCCTGCGCCGGAGCGGTCTGCCGCTGCGCTGGGCCTGTCAGACGCGGCCGGACACGGTCGACGCGGCGCTGCTGACGGTGATGCGCGCGGCGGGCTGCGAGCTCATCCACTTCGGCGTCGAGTCGGGTGTGCCCGCGATCGTCGAGCGCACCGACAAGGGGCAGAGCCTCGATGCGGTGCGTCGCGCGGTCGCCGAGGCGCGCGCGGTCGGCATGCGCACGCTGTGCTACTTCCTGCTGGGCCTCCCCGGTGAGTCTCTGGCCGACATGCACGCGACCTTGCGCTTCGCCGAGGCCCTCGGCCCGACCTACGCCTCGTTCCAGGTGGCCACGCCGTATCCCGGGACGCCGTTTCACGCGGAGGTCTTCGGCGAGGGCGGCGAGCCTTTTCCGGACCACTTCCCAGGACCGCTCTCCGCTCCGGACCTGCGCGCGCTGGCGCGGCAGTTCACGGTCTCCTACCACCTCGGCGCACGCGGGTTGCGACGCCGCCTGAAGGACGGCGGAGTGCGCTCGGCCGGGCGTGAGGCGGCGCTGCTGATCCGGTACGCGGCGAGCTGAGCCGCTACGGCGCGCTCATGGCCTCGCGCTCGCCGCGCGTGACGACGACCGCGGCGACCAGATCGCCGGTCACGTTCAGCGTCGTCCGGCACATGTCGAGCAGCCGGTCCACGCCCAGCACCATGCCGACGCCCTCCGCTGGGACCCCGACCATGCCGAGCAGCATGATGACGACCGGCAGGGAGCCGGCCGGCACGCCCGCGGTCCCGATGCCGCCGAGGATCGCGACCAGGACGACCGTCAGCTGGCTCGAGAGCGATAAGTCTATGCCATAGAGCTGCGCCAGGAACAGGACCGTCATGCCCTCGAAGAGCGCCGTGCCGTTCTGGTTCATCACGGAGCCGACGGTCAACATGAAGCGGGCCGAGCGCGCCGGCAGGCGCAGCTCGGTCTCGGCGACGTCGATTGCGGTCGGGAGCGTGGCGTTGCTCGAGGCTGTGGAGAAGGCCGTCAGCATCGCGCGGCGCACGGACCGGAAGAAGTGCGCGGGCGACATCTTGCCGAGCCAGCGCAGCGCAAGTGAGTAGACGCCGAACTGGTGAATGGCCAGCGCGAGCAGCACGGCCCCGACGTAGCCGGCGAGCGCTGAAAGCACCGAGACCCCGAGGCGCGCTGTCGTTGAGAACACGAGCGCGCCGACGCCCAACGGCGCGAGCTTCAGGACCAGCGCGACGAGGCGCATGCTGACGTCGAACAGGCCCTCGAGTGACTCTCGCAGCCGCTCGGAGGCGGCCGTGCGCGTCAACGTGAGACCGACGCCCAGAAACAGCGCAAAGACCATGACCGCGAGCATGTTGTCGGTCGCTGCCGCCTTGATGACATTGTCGGGCACCATCGTGACGAGCAGGTCCGCCCCGCTCTTGTTGCCGGCCTTCATCTCGGCGACGCGGTCGGCGTTCTTCTTGGCCGCCTCGGCGAGCGTGGCGCGTGCTTCGTCCGAGAGCCCCGCGCCTGGCTCGAGCACCCGAATGGTCGTGATGCCAATCAACACGGCGATGGCCGAGACGACGATTGTGTAGCCGAGCGCGCGCAGCCCGAGCCGACCGAGGTCCTTGAGATCGAAGGTGGCGATGGCGTTCGCGAGACCCGCCAGCACGAGCGGCAAGACGAGCATGAGCAGCAGGCGCAGGAAGATCGTGCCGATCGGGTCCGAGCCGTAGCGGAGCAGGCCGTCGAGCGTGGCCGTGCCACTGAGCGTCGTGTTGGCGATGACACCGAGGAGAGCACCCGCCGCCAGGCCGGAGAGGACAGCCAGCGGGCGGGCCGGAGCCACGGGCTAGCCCTTGAGCCGAGCGGCGGCGCGCGAGAGGTACTGGAGCAACGTGGCGACGCCGAAGCCGGTGCCACCCTTGGACCACGTGTCCTCGTTGCGCGTGGACCAGGCCGGACCGGCGATGTCGAGGTGGACCCACTTCGTCCCGCCGACGAACTCCTCGAGGAAGAGCGCGCCGGTGATCGCACCGCCAGTACGCTTTCCGACGTTCTTCATGTCCGCGACGTCGCTCTTGATCTGCTTCTTGAGCTTGCTGTCGAGTGGCATGTGCCAGAGCGCCTCGCCGGCCTCCGCGCCACAGGCGAGGATCTCCTGGATGAGCGCCTGGTCGTTGCCAAAGACGCCCGCGGTCTCGTCGCCCAGCGCGATCGTGATGGCGCCCGTCAGCGTCGCGAGATCGATGATCTCCCGCGGCTTCTGCTCCACGGCGTAGGCGAGCGCATCGGCCAGGACGAGACGGCCCTCCGCGTCCGTGTTCATGATCTCGACGCTCTTGCCGTTGTAGCTCCGGTAGACGTCTCCGAGCTTGTAGGCCGCGCTGCCGAGCAGGTTCTCACTGGCCGGCACGATGGCGTGGACGATGAGGTCGGGCTTGAGCGTGGCGATGGCCTGCATCGTCGCGATGACCGCGGCCGCGCCGCCCATGTCCATCTTCATGTCCTCGATGGAGCCCGTGGGCTTGAGGCAGAGGCCACCGGCATCGAACGTGATGCCCTTGCCGACGAGCGCGACCGACGGCGTGTCCGCGGTCACGTTTGGCGGGCGCCACGTGAGATGGATGAGGCGCGGCTCCTCGGAGCTGCCCGCGCTGACGGCCAGGATGAGCCGCATGCCCTTCTCGTTGAGCGCCGCTTTGTCGAACAGCGTGACGTCGAGGCCGCCGCTCTCGGCGACCCAGCGGGCCTGATCCGCCAGGATTCGCGGCGTCATCGTGGCGGGCGGCTCATTGACGAGGTCCCGCGCCAACATGATGGCGCTCGCGGTCGCCTCGCCCAGCTCACGCTCGCCCTTGGGGATCGGCATGCACAGCGTGAGCGTCTTGAGCTTGCTGGGCTTGCTCTCCGTGGTGCGCCACTTGTCGTACGTGTAGTGCCCGAGCCGTGCGCCCTCGATGACCGACCGCGCGGAGACGCGCGCCGACGCGGCGACTGCGACCTTGGCGAAGCCGCTCTCGCGGCCCAGTCGCGCCGCACGCGCGCCCAGCTGCCGGCCGCCGTCGTCGGCGCTCTTGCCCAGGCCGACGAGGACCACCCGCTTCGCGTTCAGGCGCCCATGCGTGTGCACCAGCACCCGCTGACCGTCCTTGCCCTCGAAGGCCTCCTCCGAGACGACGGCGGCGAGCAGGCCTCCAAGGGCCTTGTCCACCTCGGAGGCCGGGCCCTCGAGCGCGTGGCCGATGACGGAGCCAATCACGAGCGCGTCGCAGGCTAGGTCGAGGACGGAACCGGAGTGGCGAGAGATGTCGAATGCTTGGGTCACGAATGCTCCTCCCGAAGAACGGGGGTCGGTACCACGGTTTACGGGCCGGAGCAAATCTGGACGCCGACTACGATGCGGCGGGCGCGCAGCTGGAGTAGGCTGCGCAGCCGTGACTTCCGATGACTCCCGGCCCGGACGGAGGCAGCGATGAGCGCGTCAGCGGTCGAATCCTCGCGTCGTCCCATCATCGTGCAGAAGTACGGCGGCTCCTCGGTGGCCGATCCCGAGCGAATTCGCCAGGTCGCCGAGCGGGTCGTCGCGCGCAAGCGGACAGGGGTGGACGTTGTCGTCGTCGTCAGCGCGATGGGCAAGACGACCGACCAGCTCCTGTGCTTGGCGCGCGAGGTCGCGGCGGAGCCCTCGCGGCGAGAGCTCGACATGCTCCTGTCGGTGGGTGAGCGCACGACGGCCGCGCTCCTGTCGATGGCGGTCCACGCGCTCGGCGAGCCGGCCGTGTCGCTCACGGGGAGCCAGTGCGGCATCCTGACCACCGACAGCCACGCGCGGGCGCAGATCATGGAGGTGCGCCCCTATCGCGTGCAGGACGAGCTAGAGAAGGGCTCGGTCGTCATCGTCGCCGGCTTCCAGGGCACGAGCTATCGGCGGGACATCACGACCCTCGGGCGGGGCGGGAGCGATCTGACCGCCGTCGCGCTGGCGGCGGCGCTCGGGGCGGAGGCGTGCGAGGTCTATTCAGATGTCGACGGCATCTATACGGCCGATCCGCGCGTTGTCCCCGAAGCGCGGCGGCTTGGCGCGGTCACTCACGACGCCCTCGAGGAGCTGGCCCGCAACGGTGCCAAGGTGATGCACCGCGAGGCCGTGGCCTGGGCTCGGCGCCACGGGGTGGCGCTGTACGCGCGCTCGACGTTTGCGCCCTCCACCGATCGCGGGACGGAGGTGCGCGTCGATCTGCCGCCGGCGCCGACGCCCGTGGTCGCCATCACCTCGCGCGCGGGCCTGCTCCGCGTGGACGCAGAGGGGCCCTACGCAACCGACGTCGAGGGCGTCCTCGATGACGTCCCGTGGTGCCATCGCATCGCCAGTGCGACCGCCGTACGCTGGCTGGTCTCGTCAGACGATGTCCACGAGATGGCGCCGCTGCGCGCGCGGCTCGAGGCGGCCGGTGCGCGAACGGAGCATCCGGCCGGGAGCGTCAGCGTCGTTGGGCACGGCCTCGGCGAGTACGCGTCCGTGCGCCGGGTGATCGGGGCCCTCTTTGCTGGCCACCCCTCGGTGCTCGGCCCGTTGTCGTGGACGGCGTGGCTGTCCGGCGAGCAGGCACCGGAGCTCGTGCGCCGACTTCACAGTGCACTGCTTTCAGACGCGCCGCGCCAATAAATTTCCGTTGACCCATTTGAGTCGATGCCTAAACTGAGGTTCAGTATTTGCGTCGCGCGAGCGCATGCTAGGGTGCGCGCGCTCGCGGGGGGCGCCCCTCGACGCGGAACACGTGCGTGACTGAGAACGGGGAGGTTCAGGTGTCGGTCAACAAGGTCATCATCATCGGACGACTGGGGCAGGACCCCGAGGTGCGCTACACGGGCTCGGGCATGGCGGTCGGCAACCTCAGCGTCGCCACCGACGAGCAATGGACGGACAAGGCCGGCCAGAAGCAGGAGCGGACGGAGTGGCACCGCGTCGTCGTGTGGGGGCGCACCGCGGAGAACTGCAAGGAGTACCTGCGCAAGGGCCGCCAGGTCTACGTCGAGGGCAGCCTCCAGACGAAGGAGTGGCAGGACAAGGAGGGCAACCGCCGGTTCACCACCGAGATTCGCGCCGATCGCGTGATGTTCTTGGGCTCCGGCCAAGGCCAGGGCCAGGCGCGCGGAGAGGCGGACGGCATGGGTGGCGGCCCCGGTGGCGGCCCCGGTGGCGGCCCCGGTGGCGGCTACAGTGGTGGCCAAGGCGGCGGTCCCGGTCCCAGCGGCCGCGGCGACATGGGTGGTGGGCGTGGCGGTCCTTCGGGTCCCTCGTCGGGTCCGCCCCCAGGTCCGCCGGGTGGCAGCTTCAACGACGACGACATCCCCTTCTAGCCGCGCCACGCTCACGTGAGCTCCAGCACCTCCACGGTCGCTCCAGTGCCCGACGCGACGGAGCTCGAGGCCGCCCTGCGCGCGATGGCCGCGGGCCGCTTCGTCGTGCTCGCCGATGATCGCGTCGACCCTCCCCGCGGCGCGCTCGCCGTCGCCGCGGAGGCCACGTCGGCAGACGCCGTCAACGTCCTCGCCTCCGAGGCGCGTGGCGTGGTGTGCGTCGGCTTGTCGGGTGCCCGGCTCGACGTGCTCGGCATCGGTCTGCTGCCGCGGAGCGACCCCGACGCGGTCGCGTTCACGGTCTCGGTCGAGGCGGCCGAGGGCGTGTCCACGGGCATCAGCACGGCGGACCGCGCCCGCACGGTGGCCGTCCTCATCGACCCGACCGCCACGTTGGCGGATCTGGTCAGCCCGGGCCACATCTTCCCCATCCGAGTCCACCCGGGCGGCGTCCTCGCCAACGCTGGTTTTGCCGAGGCCGCGTGCGACCTCACGCGGCTTGCGGGCGTCGCGTCGGGCGCCGCTGTCTTCGCCGAGGTCCTCGGACCCGATGGCGAGGTCGCGACCGCCTCCGAGCTCGACGCACTGGCCACTCGGCTCGGCGCTCCACTCATCCCCACCTCCGCGCTCGTGCGCCACCGCATGGCGCGCGAGTGCCACGTGCGGCGCTTGGAGTCGGGCCGCGTCCCAACCCGCTTTGGAGACCTGGACGTCACCGTCTGGGAGAACCTGCTGGACGGCGAGCAGCACCTGTTGCTCCAGCACGGCACGCTCGCGCCGCCCGCCGACCAGCCTGCGCCGCTCGTGCGGCTACACTCGCAGTGCCTCACCGGCGACGTGTTCCATAGCCTGCGCTGCGACTGCGGACCTCAGCTCGACGCCGCAATGGCGCGCATCCTGGCCGAGCCCAACGGCGCCTTGCTCTACCTGCGACAGGAGGGGCGCGGCATTGGCCTCGTCTCCAAGTTGCGCGCCTACGCGCTTCAGGATCGCGGACGGGACACCGTAGAGGCCAACGAAGAGCTCGGCTTCAAGGCGGACGCGCGCGACTACGGCATCGGCGCGCAGATCCTCACCCAGGCGGGCGTGCACCGCGTGCGCATCCTTACCAATAACCCGCGCAAGGTCTCGGGGCTCGCCGCCTTCGGCATCCAGGTCGAGGGTCGCGAGGCGCTCCAGACCACGCCGGTGCCGGAGAACACGCGCTACCTCCAGGCCAAGAAGCACAAGCTCGGACACCTCCTCGATGGCGTCTGACGCACACGCCAGCCCCCTCGTCGGGGTCATCATGGGCAGCCAGAGCGACTTCGCCACGCTGCGCGAGGCCGTCACCATCTTGGAGGTGCTGTCGGTGCCTCACGAGGTGCGCATCGTCTCGGCGCACCGCACGCCCGACGCCATGTTCGAGTACGCGGCCACCGCCGAGGCCCGTGGGCTGCTTTGCATCATCGCGGGCGCGGGCGGCGCAGCGCATCTGCCCGGCATGGTCGCAGCCAAGACGCTGCTGCCCGTGCTCGGCGTGCCCGTGGTCGCCACGGCGCTCAACGGCCTCGACGCGCTCTTGTCCATCGTCCAGATGCCCAAGGGCGTCCCGGTCGGGACCCTCGCCGTCGGTCCCGCGGGCGCGGCCAACGCCGGCCTGCTCGCGGTGCAGATCGTCGCCACCGCGCGACCCGAGGTGAGAGAACGCCTGCGGGCGTGGCGCGCCGAGCGCACGGCGCACGTCCTCCAGAACGCGTCGCCCCAATGAGCCCGATCCTCCCCGGCAGCACGATCGGCCTCTTCGGCGGCGGTCAGCTCGGCCGCATGACGGCCATGGCCGCACGTGGGCTGGGCTATCACATCGTCGCGCTGGATCCGGACCCCTCGTGCGCCGCGCGCTTCGTCGTCGATCGCACGCTTACCGCCGCCTTCGACGACGCCACCGCCGGCGCCGCGCTCGGGGCCGCGAGTGACGTCGTGTCCCTCGAGATCGAGAGCATCGCGCTGCCTGCGCTCGAAGCCGCCTCCCGGCACGCGCCCGTTCGGCCCAATGGTGACGTGCTCGGCATCGTGCAGGACCGCGGCGTCCAACGCCGCTGGCTCGCGCAGCACGGCTTCCCGACCGGTCCCTTTCGGGTCGTGTCCCACGCCACTGAGTTGGCGCCTGCCGCGGCGGACCTCGGCTCGGAGCTGTTCGTCAAGTCCTGTCAGGGCGGCTACGACGGGCGGTCGCAGGTGCGGGTACGCTCCGCCGACGCGCTCCCCGCGGCCTTTGCGTCGCTCGGTCACCGCCCCTGCGTGCTCGAGACTGCCTTGCCGCTCGACGGGGAGCTGTCAGTGCTCGTCGCGCGCCGTCCCAGCGGTGAGGTGGCCGTCTACCCGCCCGCCTTCAACCACCACGACAATCGCATCCTGACGTGGTCGGTCCTGCCCGCGCCCATCGCGCCGGCCCTCGCCCAACAGGCGCAGGAGCTGGGTCGCGCCATCGCGAGCGCGCTGGCCATCGAGGGGCTCCTGGTCATCGAGCTCTTCCTGGTTGGTGGCACGCTGCTGGTCAATGAGCTCGCGCCGCGCCCGCACAACAGCTTCCACATGACCGAGGTCGGCGCCTACACCAGTCAGTTCGAGCAGCACGTCCGCGCAGTGTGCGATCTGCCGCTGGGCAGCGCGGCCGTGCACACGCCTGCTGCCATCGTCAACCTGCTCGGCGACCTGTGGGCCCACACGCCAGCGTTTGACCGCGCGCTTGCGCTTCCTGGTATTCGCCTTCATCTGTACGGCAAGCGTGTCGCCCGGTCCGGTCGCAAGATGGGGCACCTCTCCGCCGTCGGGTCCACGCCCGAGGACGCCGTCGCGCGCGTCATGGCCGGCCATGCGGCGCTCCAGGCGTCGTCGCCCATCGCTCCGGACGCCACGGGACCCGGCCCTCGAGCCAGCACGTGAGCCGCTCGTGTGGCGAGCGGTCGTGGCCTAAGACGGCGTATTCCAGCCCATAGACGGGCAAGTAGAGCCAGCCGAGCCACACGGCCGTCACCACGTGACAGCACTCGTGGTGCAGGAGCCACTCGGGATCCGCCACGATCACGAGCCCGAGCGACAGCCCCGATGACGCGGGCGCCTTCGCGGGCACGAACACCACGAGGAACGGGCCAAAGCGCACGAGGCGCGACCGGATGCCACGCGCGCGGTGCCAGCCGACGAGCGCCAGGCCGGCCAGCGTCTGTGGCAGCGTCCAAGCGGTCATCAGCGGCGTGACCGCCAGCTGCGCCCACCGAGGCCAGGGCGGACGCGACGGGGTCGTAGGTTCACGCACGGCGCCATCGTATGGCACATTCAGGATGAGGCGAAACCATGGCGCTCCCTCCCGACGTGCTCGATCACCTCCGCCGCAACTCACGGCTGCGGCTGGACTGCGACGGTCACTTCTGGCTCGCGGAAGAGCGGGTCGCGCACCCGCGCGTCGAGCGCCTCTTTCATCAAGGCCTCTCGCTCGAGGCCGACACGGGCCGCCTCGTCCTGCGCGTCGGGCCGCAGTGGGCCTACGTACAATTTGTGGACGATGTTCCTTGGTTTGTGACGCGCCTTCGGCGTACCAACGACGCGCTGCACGCGACACTCGCCGATGGAAGCGAGGTCGACCTCGACCCGAGCACGCTCGAGATGACGCCCGCCGGGCACGTCCACGCCGAGCTCTCCGGTCGCGGCCGCGCGCGGCTGCTGCGCGATGCGACGAGCGCGCTCACTCGGTGGCTCGACTTCGATGGAGAGCGACCCGTGCTCATGTTCGTGTCCGGTCGTCGGGTGCCGATTCAGGTCCGCGCGGAATAGCGCCCACCAAGGCCGGGTTCCCAGCGCCGTGCCAACCCGTTTCACATGTGACTCTCAACAAGGGAGGGTGACTCGATGATCATGCGCTCGATTGGAGCCGCACGAGCCGGTCTGCTCGTAATTGGTGCTGCCGCTGTTGCCGGCCTAGCGACCAGCGTCGCCGCCTGCAAGAAGGCGGACGCCGACGGGACCGCGCCTTCGGGCTCCACGGTCACCGCCCCGAACCCCATGGCGCCCGCCGGAGAGCCCACCGCAGGCGCTGCGGCGTCCCCCGCGCCCGGCACCGGCCCGGGGGCCTCGGTGGTCCCAGCCGGAGCGCCCATCTCGGTCGCCGAGATCCTCAAGCAGTCGCTCAACTCAACCGTCGAGAAGACCGAGCGATTTCACTCCGCGCCGCACTACACGCTCACCATCGACCTCGACTCGGAGCTCTACGCCTACGAGGGCACCGAGCGGCTCGACTACACGAACCAGGAGAAGGAGGCGCTGACTGAGCTCAACTTCCTGCTCTACCCCAACTCCAAGGAGCTGTGCGACCCGGGGGTCAAGAACCTCGTCGTCGAGGACGTCCTCGTCGATGGGCGACCCGTCAAGGCTGACACGAAGGCCGAGCGGCTGCGAATTCCGCTCGAGTCCAAGCTCGAGCCCGGCAAGCGCGTGACGGTCACGATGTCGTTCAAGGGCGTCATCCACCGCCAGGCGGAGGGCAGCTCGGACATGCAGAAGCTCGCCCTGCAGCAGGTCATCCAGATGATCATGGGCGACGCCGGCCAGAAGGGCGGCTACGGCATCTACAGCGTGGGCGACGGCATCACGAGCCTCGGGCTCTGGTACCCCAAGGTCGCGGCGTATGACGACAACGGCTGGGACTCGAAGCACGACACGGATCTCGGGGACGTGAGCTACTTCGATGTCTCGAACTACGACGTCACGGTCACGACCTCCGCCGACCTGCAGCTCGCGACGACCGGCGTGGAGCTCTCCCGCGCGCAGGCAGGCGACGCGCAGAATCGACGCACGACGCGCTTTGTGGCCGGCGCGGTGCGCGAGTTCACGATCCAGGCCTCGCGAGAATACGAGAGCACCTCGGCATTTGTAGATGGCGTAAAGATCACGAGCTGGTACAAGAAGACCGAGTCCAAGACCGGCAAGGACGTGCTGGAGTACGGCAAGGCCGCGCTCAAGCTCTACAACACCGAGTTCGGGCCCTACCCGTACACGGAGCTCGATCTCGCCGAGGCGCCGCTCGTCGGCGGTGCCGGTGGCGTCGAGTTCCCGGGTCTGACGACCATCGGCAAGATGTTCTACGCCTCCGACGCCGCGCCCGCCGGTGGCGGCGCGCAGGCGACGATGGCGCTCGCCAACAGCAAGTACGTCAAGGAGACCCTCGAGTTCGTCGTCGCGCACGAGGTCGCCCACCAGTGGTGGAACGCGGTCGTCGGCTCCGACTCGAAGCGGCATCCGTTCGTCGACGAGGCCATGGCCAACGCGACGGCGGCCTTCTATTTCGAGCGCGTGCACGGCAAGGCCGTCGGCGACGCCCAGGTCGAGATGCAGCTCAAGCTGCCGTATCAGCTGGCGCGCATGGTCGGCTCCAAGGACCGGCCGGTCGATCTGCCGACCGACCAGTACAACGGCATGATGGAGTACGCTGCCATCGTCTACGGCAAGGGAGCGCTCTTCTTTCACACGCTGCGCCAGCAGATGGGCGATGGCGCCTACCTCGGCGTGGTCAAGAGCTACTACAAGGCGCACGCGTTCGGGATTGCCAAGCCCGAGGACCTCATCGATGCGTTCGCGAAGGCCTCGCCGAGCCCGGATCGCACGGTCGCGCTCGCGGACCGATGGCTCAAGCAGACGCACGGCGACGAGGACATCGGGCCCATCAAGTGGACCGCGTTGCTCAAGACGATGCTCGGCGACGAGCTGCTGCAAGGGCCCATGGCCAGCGTCGTGAAGCTGCTGGACGACAAGGGCGCCGGTGAGATCGCCAAGCTCCTCCAGCGCGTCATCTCGCCGGACGGCGAGGTCAAGGAGGCCATCGACTACGGCGCGATCGTGAAGCTCGCCGCCAAGCTGATGGGCTCGGAAGGCGGCGACGACGGCGGCATCCTGGGCAAGGTCGGTGACGTCTTGTCGAAGAACCCGAACCTGATCGACGACGTCCTGGCCGGCAACGACAAGGGCCTCGTCAAGGTGCTCGCCAAGCAACTCGTCGGTGGTGACCCGAAGACGGACGCCATCATCGACGCGACCGACGCCATCTTGAAGCTGCTCGGGGACTAAACGGGACTACGGAGGCCTACGGGGCGCCGATGGTCAGCTCGCCCGGCGGGATGGTCTCGTTCGCGCCGCCCACGAGCGCTTGCGCATCCGCCGAGAGCCGCCACAACGTCGTCCGACCCTGGTCATCGACGATCGCGACCGCGCGACCGCGCACGACCAGGCGATGCAGTCGGAGCGCGACGAAGTAGCCGAGCAGGCCGCCACCAATCGCGATTCCTCCGCCCAGCTCGAGGCTCCGGACGCCGTCGGCTTGCCCGCGGAGCAGGGCAAAGGCGCCGACCGTCAGGCACACGAGCAGGACCGCCGACCAGCGGCCCAGCATGCGATCGGCCGCGCTGGCGCCGGCCTCCAAGGGCAGGACTGTGCGTACGCCGGCGAACGAGCGGTACACGGGCAGCCCGAAGAAGCGGCGCGTCACCGTGATGCGCGTCACGCCGTCCCCGGTGACGGCCAGATCCGCCGCGGGGCCAAAGCCCAACCATCGCATCAGGGTCTCGGCCAGGTAGCGGACCGGGAGTGGCAGCAGCCATGAGGCGATTCTGGCGGGCCACGAGCGCGGCGCACCGGCCCAGCCGGCGAGCGGCTCCGGCAGCGCGGCGCCCATCTGCGTGGTGGCCACGGCGAAGGTCTCGGTCCGCGCTCGGCTGGTGTCCTGGACCGGCGTGCGCTCGGCCGGTAGGGCATGACCTTGCTCACGCATGAGCCAGCGTCGCGCCGCGCGCTCGGGATCGGTGACGTGAATCGCCGCGTCGAGCGTGTCGGGGAACAGGTGGCGCGGCAGCAGCTCCGTGTGCTGCTGGCGGAGGCGCAGCACCCGCGCATAGAGGCGCAGCGCCGCGTCCCGGCCGCGCTCGTCGCCGAGCAGCAGGCGCGCGGTCGTCACGAGCAAGATGGCGTAGCCGCGGAGCCCGCTGGCGAGCGTCGAGGCGTCTCCGGCGCGGTTCAGTTCCGCCAGCCGGCTCTCGGTGATGCGAAGGGAGGCGCAGTAGCTCGAGTCCGCGAGCATGACGCGGGCGAGGCAGGTGGCCATGGCGTCACGTCGCACGGGATCGGCGAGGGCGTCGTCCGAGCCGGTCGCCCCGATGAGCTGCGGGATCCCCGTGCAGGCATCCCGAGCCAGCGACTCCGCGGCGGGCCCGAGCTCCGGCAGCGTCTTGGCGACGATGAGCTCGCCGCGAAACGCGCGATGCAGGCCGTGGCCTGTCAGCGGCGTGGCGAGCCAGGCCTGCGTCAGGTACGCCGTACGCAGCATCTCGGCGGTATCGGTGCCCCCATCGGAGCAAAGCGACAGCAGGCCGTGCGCCTCCGCGATGCGCACGAGGGCGTCGGTCGGCGCGACGCACAGCAGGTCCCGAATGCGGGTCAACGTGCGCGACGGCGCGTGCGTGAGGCTGGCCGTGCCGACCGCGAGCCCGATGGAGCCGCTCTGTAGCACGAGCGCGGCGAGCCAGCGCTCCTCGGCGACGGCGACCTCGTCCTGCACGAGCGCACGGAGGAGCCCGCGCGTGGGGCGATCTTCGACCAGCGCCAGCGCCTCGCGCAGCGCCTCGTCCGACGCGTGGACCAGCAGGCCCAAGAGCCGTGCGAGACGCACCGCGCGCGCCGTGTCCTCGGTCGCGTCCTCGGTCGTGGGCGCGCCGCCCCCCAGCAGCCCGAGCGCCACGTCCGGAGCGCGCTCCCAGGCGGCGGGCCGGTCCCCGTGATCGAGCGAGCGAACGAGGCGAACGCCCGTCACGCCCAACGCGGCGGCCTCGGCGGCGCCGAGGCGACTGAACAGCGCCGGGAGCGCCCGGACGCCCAGCTCCAGGTCGAGCCAGGCCATGTCGACGAGCGCGCGCAGCAAGAAGCGCTCGCGCTCGGCCGTATCGAGCGGCTCGAGTCGAAGCGCGAGGCCCTCGAGGAAGAGCGTCGTGACGTCCCCCGCCGAGCCCGCGATGCCGCGGATGAAGTCACGGTCGGCGCGTCGCCGCTCCGCGTAGTGGCGCAGCAGGTCATGGACCGACAGCGCGAGGTCGGTCGTCTCCTCGTGGTCCGTCGGGGAGGCTCCGGTGAAGCCGGTCAAGCTTGGGTCATGCGGCGCGATCACGGCCCCGGAACGTCGACCCGGACGGGTGCAAGATCAACAATTACGACGTAATTTGTGTGCGCGGCAGCAACCGCGAGGTGAGCTGAGTACACTGGCGCTGTGAGGGTTGGAGAGAGCCATGGCACCGGTGAGCGTTCGTGGACGGTGCCCACCGCCCGCTACGTGGAGCCCGCGTTCTTGGCGCTCGAGCGCGAGCGCGTGTTTCGCCGCGCCTGGCTGTGCGCCGGGCCCGCGCGTCATCTGCGGGTGCCGGGTGACTACGTGACCTTCGATGCGTCCGGCGAGGCGTTGGTGCTCTGGCGCGACACGGACGGCGCCCTGCGCGCGTTCCACAACACCTGCCGGCATCGGGGCACCCGCCTGCTCGAAGGGCCAACGGGCCACGTCAAGGCGATACGATGTCCCTATCACGACTGGAAGTACGCCTTGGACGGCCGCCTGCGCCACATCCCAGGGCAGGACGGCTTCGACGGCCGCATCGATCGCGCGAGCCTGAGCCTGTTGCCGGTGCGCGCCGCGGAGTGGGCGGGCCAGCTGTGGGTTACGCTCAGTGACACCGCGCCGCCGCTGCTGGACACGCTCGGCACGCTCGTCGACGAGCTGCGCCCCTATCGCCTCGAGGAGATGCGCCCCATCCAGGAGGTGACCTGGACCGAATCGCTCAACTGGAAGGCGGTCCTCGACAACGCGACCGAGTCCTATCACCTGCCGTTCGTCCATGGGGGCTCGGTCGACCGGCACGTGAGCGAGCGGCCCGAGTTCACGACGTATGGCGACCACTATCGCCTCACGCTCGCCATCGCCAACACCGGGTGGCGCCGGTCGTTGGACTCCCTGACCGCGCGCGGCGGACCGTATACGGAGCGCCAGCGCGCCGCGCTCCACAAGTACGTCCTCTTCCCGAACTTCCTGATGAACGTGTTGCCGTATCACCTGACGGTCTTCGTCGTCTGGCCCACCGCGGTCGATCAATGCCGCTTCTTCTACGGCTTCTATGAGCGCGAAGGAGCCCGCGGGCTCGAGTGGCTGCGCGCTCGGGCGACCTGGCTGGCGTCCCGATGGATCCTTCACGAGGACTTTTGGATCCTGAACCGGTTTCAGCGCGGCGTGGCCTCGGGGCGCTCGCCGTCGCACCACTATCACGCGCAGGAGGTCGCGCTGGCCCACTTCCACGCGGTGCTGAGCCGCTGGATCGGGTCAGACCCGGCGTGAGTAGATGAGCTTGTCGTCCCCTTCGGCGTAAAAGTCCCGCAGGCGGGCCTCCTCGACGTAGCCGATGCGCTCGTAGAACGCGCGTGTGGCCGCGTAGGACGGCTTGGACGCCGTCTCGACCAGGACCTTGCGCCCGCCGGCGGCCTTCACCTCGCGTTCGACGTGGGCCATCAGCAGGCGGCCAACGCCGCCGCCCTGGAGCGTCGGGTCCACCGCGATCCAATAGAGATCGTAGACCCCGCCACCCGTAAGCGGCGTAATGCCGTAGCACGCATAGCCTACGACCCGGTCGGCGTGCGTGGCCACCGAGACGAGATACGGCTCAGGGTCCGGTTGCGGGCTCGATGCGGCGTCGATCAGCTCCAGCGCCACCGCGATCTCGTCGGTTGAGAAGGCCCCGGTCGCCGACAGTATCTCCGCGAGCCGCGCGCGGTCGGACGCTGCGAGGGGTCGAATGCGGGTGGGCTCGCTCGGCGGCGGACTCGACGATGCGCGCGATGAGGTGCTCATAGGGGATGCCGCTCCGTGAGGCGGCTCTGGCGAGGCCCGCGTCGGGTGAGATGTCGGGGTTGGGGTTGACCTCGATGACGAACGGGCCCCGCTCGGCGCTGACCCTCAGGTCGATGCGACCGTAGTCGCGCAGGCCCACGATGCGATAGGCGGCGAGCGCCGTGGCGACGATCGCGCGCTCCAGGTCCGGGGCGGTCGCACGTCCGGCGATGGCCTCCGTGCCGAGGCACTCGGGGCTGTCCGCGAGCCACTTTCCGTCGTAGGTCACGATCTGCGGGAGGTGCGCCGGCAGGCCGGAGAAGTCGATCTCCGCCAACGACAGGACGCGCGCGGTGGGGCCGTGGCCGATGACCGACACGTTGAACTCGCGCCCGTCGATGAACTCCTCGAGGAGCGCGGGCTGGCGATAGCGGTCGATGACGTAGCGCGCCCGCTCCCGGGCTGCGGTGTGAGTGCGGACGACGCTCGCGGCGGTGATCCCGAGGCTCGCGTCCTCGCGCGACGGCTTCACGATGACCGGCAGGCGCATGCCGCTGAGCGACTCGTCGCCGGTCGCCAGGACGCGTCCCTGCGGCACCGGCACGCCGCGGTCGCGCAGCACAGCCCGTGTCACCGGCTTGTCCAGGCCGAGCGCGATGGCCGAGGGCGTGCACCCTGTGTACGGGAAACCGCCCAGCTCCAGGAGCCAGGCCACGCCCGCCTCGCACCGCGCGTCTCCGCGCAGCTCCTCGACGAGGTTGAAGACCACGTCCGGACGGAGGCGCTGGAGGTCGGCCAGGATCTGACGGGGATCGTCGGAGGCCGCCAGCGGCAGCGCCTCCCAGCCGTTCTGCTCGCAGGCCGTCGCGACGCCACGCACGGCGTCGAGCACGCCACGGACGGCGATGGTGTCGAGCAGCTCTCCGCGTCCGACCGACTGAGGCGTGGCGCACTCGTTGTAGAGGACGGCCACTCGAAACGGCTTACGGTTCACAGGGCGCGTCCCTTCTCGCCGATGGGCAGGCCGGCGCGGTGACACGCACCCGTGACGATGGCCCCAATCAGCTCGCGATAGTCCATGCCGCAGCCCGCCGCGAGGAGGACCAGATCGCCCGTCACCGGGTTGAGCCCCGGGAGGGGATTGACCTCGATGAAGCAGGGCCGGTCCTGTGCGTCGAGCCGGACGTCGACGCGGCCAACATCCCGACAGCCGAGCGCGCGGTAGGCGTCCAGCGCGACGCGTTCCACCGCCTCGACCAGCCCCGCAGGCCGGCGCGGCGGCGCGTGATAGCTCACCTCGTTCTGATAGTCGCGCTTGGCCTCCAGCGAATAGACGAACGACGCGATCGGGGCGCGCTTGGGCACGATCTCCATGGCGCCGATGCAGCGCGCCGTTGGCCCGGTGCCGAGCACGCCGACGGTAAACTCCGCACCGGGTAGGAACTCTTCGACGAGGACCGGCTGCGCGTAGCCCGCGTGGAGCGCCAGGACCAGCTCCCGTAGCGCATCCGGGTCCACACAGCGTGACGAGCGGCGGATGCCCATGCTCGACCCTTCGAAGGCGGGCTTGGCGATGACCGGAAACGCGAGCTCCAGCGCCGCGTCCAGGTGGGCGGCGTCGTCGATGACCGCGAAACGGGCGGTCGGGATGCCGAAGGAGGCCACGACGCGCTTGGCGAGCGGCTTGTCCAGCGTGAGCGCGGCGGTCAGCGGATCGCACTGCGTGAACGGGATGCCGAGCATCTCGAGCACCGAGGGCACGTGCGCCTCGCGCGAGCGCGTCCCATAGCCCTCGGCGAAGTTGAAGACCAGGTCTGGCGGCGAGGTCAGCACGGCTTGCAGGAACGCGCGGCCGCCGCCGAGCCGCACGGGCGTGTGGCCCAGCTCCGCGAGCGCCTGCGCGATCGCGTCGACCGTCGTGTCGCTGTCGTACTCCTCGAGGCGGTCCTCGGGGCCAACGTCGAGGTGCGCGTAGTCAGACCGCAGGTCGAAGGTGATGCCGATCTTCATCGTCCACCCTGGGCCCGTGCGGGCGCGGCTGGGGAGTCTGGTGGTTCGGCGTCCTCCGACGAGGCGTCCACGGCCGCCACCTCTGTTTGCCGTGGGCCGGCTTCGACTGGCGCCGATTCCGTCTGCTCGTAGGTCCTGCTGCTCACCGTCTCGGCCTCCACCTTGCCCGAAGAAGCGTATGGCGCGGACTATAACGGTCGCTACTGGCGCTCGCAATGGAGTCCGCTGAAAATAAAAATGGCCTCCGCCGCACCGAGATCGTGGTGCTAGAGGCTCGACGAGCGTCCTCGAATCGTGTCGTGGCCCGGAACCTTCGAGGCTCGGGATCGAGTAGACTGGCGGCAATGCGCCCGATCTACCTCGACCATCACGCGACGACGCCACTGGATCCGCGCGTGCTGGAGGCGATGCTGCCGTACTTCACCGACCGCTTCGGCAACGCGGCATCGAAGAGCCACGTCTACGGCTGGGAGGCCGCAGACGCCGTCGAGGCGGCGCGGGAGAGCCTGGCGAGCGCAATCGGGGCGAGCCCGAAGGAGATCGTGTTCACGAGCGGCGCGACGGAGGCCGACAACCTTGCGTTGAAGGGCGTCGCGGCGGCGGCCTCGGAGCGCCTCGGTGGACTGGCGGGCTGTCACATCGTCACGGTCGTCACCGAGCACAAGGCGGTCCTCGACACCGCCGCGTCTCTCGAGCGGCAGGGCGTCCGCGTCACGCGGCTCGCGGTCGACGGCGAGGGCCTGGTGACCGTCGCACAGGTCGCCGAGGCCCTGCGGCCGGACACCGTCTTGGTGAGCGTGATGCACGCCAACAACGAGATTGGCGTGGTCCAGCCGATTCGCGCCATCGCCGCGCTGTGCCGGGCGCGTGGCGTCACGTACCACACGGACGCGGCGCAGTCCTTCGGGCGCTTGCCGTTGCACCTGCACGACGACGCGCTCGACCTCGTGAGCCTCTCGGCGCACAAGCTCTATGGTCCCAAGGGCGTGGGCGCGCTCGTGGTCCGGCGCGCTCCGGACGTCCGCCTGCTCGCCGAGATGGACGGCGGAGGGCACGAGCGTGGCTATCGCTCCGGTACGCTGCCCGTGCCGTTGATCGTGGGCTTCGCCCGCGCCGCGGAGCTCATGCTCGCCGAGCGCGAAGCCGAGGCCCAGCGCCAGGCGACCTTGCGCGACCGCCTACTCGCCGGGCTCCTCGCCCGCGTGCCGCAGGTGCGCGTCAATGGCAGCCTGAGCCATCGGCTGCCGAACAACCTCAATGTGAGCTTCGCCTGCGTCGAGGGAGAGGCGCTGCTGATGGGCCTCGACGGCCTGGCGGTCTCCTCCGGCTCCGCTTGCTTGTCGCAGTCGCTCGAACCGAGCTACGTGCTCGACGCCATCGGCGTCCCCCGTGCGCTGTCGTTCAGCGCCCTGCGATTCGGGTTGGGTCGCGGCACGACGGATGCCGACATCGACCTCGCGCTCGAGCGGACCGTGGCGACCGTCGAGCGGCTTCGTGCGCTCTCGCCCCTCTGGTCGATGATGCAGGCCGGCGCCTCGCCCGACTCCGTGACCTGGACCGCAGCCGGCTCCTCGGAGCGTGTTGCGGATTGACCGTCACTCGCCCTTGGTCGGCTCACGGGCGCCTCTCGCGCCAAAGGGTTCGGACGGGCATCCAGCCCGCCCTTCGCCGTTTGAACAGCGCTGCGCGCTTCGCGAGATGCCCCGCGTGATCCAACCAATGGCTTCGCGCCGGCAATACTCAGCACGCTCCTAAAGCCCGACGTAGAGTCGCTTGGCGAACTTCTCGTCGAGTCCGGCACGCAGGATCTTTGTCGCTGTCCCGTCGATGTCGTAGTCGATGCGCACGTGCTCAAATGTCTGCTCATCAGTGTCGAATATACCAAAGCACGCTCGATTGTCGCGGTCGCGCGGCTGTCCGACAGAGCCGACGTTGATGATCCACTTGCGGTCGTGCTGATACTCCACGGGTTTTCCAGAGACATCCTTGACTTTACGCGGAGAAAGGAGGTATTGGCTGGTGAGGTGGCTATGGCCGACGAGATTGAACTCTTGCAGTCGGTCGTACACCTTGAGGTGCGCTTGGGCGTCCTCGTTTCGCACCACGTAGAAGAACTGTGACGGCAGGATCGGCGCCGAGTGATAGAAGCCGAGGTTCTCGGTGCTGTAGGTATATGGCAGGCCGTACAGCCAATTGAAGTTGTCCTCCGAGAGCTGCTCCCGCGTCCAGATCAGCGCCCGTCGCGCGGCAGGATAATAGTACTCGGTGTCCATCATCCCGATGACGGCCGCGTCGTGGTTGCCGAGGAGCGTGACGCTCGCCACGCCCCGGATCAGCTCACAGCACGGGTTGGGATCGGGACCGTAGCCCACGACGTCCCCAAGGCAAATGTACTTGTGAATGCGATTGAAGCGGCAGAACTCGAGGACCGCCGTGAGCGCCTCGACGTTGCTGTGGATGTCCGAGATGATGGCAATCCGCATGTGCCGCGTCGTCCTCGCTCTCCCTTAGATCTCGGAGAAGCAATAGGGTCGAAGGTTGCGCATCCGGTCGTCCCAGCCGGTCTCGTGCAGCGCCCAGAGCGCGACGGAGATGGAGCTCAGCAGCGAGTTCCCGTCCTGCGGCGTGAAGCAGAAGCCGACCACCTCACGCTTGTTGCGCACGGCGACCGTCGGGATGCTCACGACGGTCTGGTTCAGTATGCGACCGTACAGGCCGTGGTCGCGCCCAAAGCTGAAGATCGTGGCCGAGTCGCGCCGATGCGTGACCGACACCCGGCGCTCGTCGCGCAGGCGACGAATGACCTCTTCGGTGTTGATGTCGATTGTCAAGCGCATGTCGAAGTGAATCGCATGCATGTACTGTGTATTTAGTTTCATCGACGAGCTGAACAGGTCGAGGTCGTGCCCGAGCGTGTGAAACAGATAGGCCGCGTCGCGCGCGTGGTGCGTGCCAAACTTGGCGTCCTCGTGTTTGCCTACCTCGGGCGAGGCCAGAAAGTCATCGTTCTGTGAAATGTCCGTTGCCCGGCGAATACACAAGAACCGCGCCGACTCGAGGTTCCCGGCGCCGCCGCCGACCCCGCCGATCGTCTTGATGAGCACCGCGATGTTGTGCGTGTTGCAACTGACGACCTGCACCCAGCGATCTTCGCCACGGACGAGCGCGCCGTCGTTGATCCCGCGCGCATAGGGCTTGCCGAAGCCGAACTCGCTCCCTTGGGCGACGAAGACCCGCGAGCCATCGTCGAACTTGGTGAACAGCTGATCCTTGTTCTCATTGCCAACTGGCGTGCAGTCGATGACGACGCGCGCCTGCTCGATAGCCTCTTCGTGCGTCATGACCGGCTCGATCCCGAGCTTGCGAAAGGCGTCGTACGTCTCGGGCGTCGCGGCCAACGTGGCGCCTTTGTCCTGCAGGGCGCGCACCTTGGGTCGGTCCGTCAACCGCGGCGTTGCCTTGTGAAACGTTACGTCGTCTATTCCAAACTCACGACGCATGACGCTGAGAATACCGATAAGCGGCTCGCCGATCGTGCCGGTGCCGACGACGTGGACGTTGTTCTTCTGGGTCATGGCAAGGCCCCCGAGAGGCGGTCCGGAGTCGATGGATGCCGGGGGCACGGCCATCCGTTGCCCCCGACCGAGTCTAGGGCCGCATCAGCGCCGAAGCAACCTTGCCGTCACAGCGAGGGTTGCTAGCGTGGCTGAGCCGTCCGTGGCTTGTGGTAGAACTTCGACGCGTCGAAGCGACCGCCGAACTCTCCCTCCTCGCCGCCCTCGTCGTCCAGACGCTCCGTGCCGTCGGTCGCAGGGTTGGCTGCCGTGGGGGCAGGGCCAGGGTCCTCACCGGGAGTCGCCTCCTCGGCACCCGCGTCCCGCTTCTTCTTGCGAAGCAGCATCTTTGGGACGAGCGGCGGCGGCGTGGGCCGCATGCCCTTGAGGTAGAACCGGTCTCCCGCGACCTCGAGCTGCTCGTCGACCCGCGTCAAGCAGATCTTCATCGCGTGCTCGACGCTATTGGCGTTCGTCCAGTGCTCCCGGGCGGCCGCGTCCATGAGCTCCTCTCGCGTCGCGCCGTCCGTCCGGGTCGAGAGCCACTCCCGCATCGACTTCCACAGCGCGCCCGGCCGATGCTTGCGCGCCGCGCTGGGCGCTTCGCTCTCGCTCTCGGCCTTGGCCTTGGGCGGACGCCCCCGACGCGCCTTGGGCGCCTCGGCGACCACCGCCGCCGGTGCGACGGCGACCTTGGCGGCGACTGCGGCCGCGGCGGCTTTGGCGGCCTTTCCTGAGCCCTTGGGCCGACCGCGCGGACGTCGCGCCGGGGCCTCCGCCGCAGCGCCAGCGGGCGCCGAAGCCACGGCCGGCGCGCTCGCTCCAGCCACGGGTGCCACCCCTCCGGGGAGAGTGAAACGACCGTCTGCCGTCTTCAGCAGCTCCTCAGCGGACAGCTTCTTGCCCACCGCGATCCGCAGCGCGTGCTCGGGGTTGCGATCGGTGAGGCCTTGATCGATGACCATCCGCAACAGCGCGTCGAACGTCTGCGGTCGGCCCTGCGCGCGAATGTAGTCTTGAATGCCCTCCCAGACGCGTCCACGCCGGCCGCTCGTGACGGGCTTGGCCGCGGAGGCCGCGGGTGCGGCAGGGGCAGCCGCGGCAACGACGGGCGCCGCCTTGGGCGGTCGACCACGGCGCTTGGGTGCGGCCGGCTCGACGGCGGCCGGTCCCTTGGGCGCAGCCGTTGCCGGTGGCGCCGCCGGAGTGGCCTCCACTGCGATGGCCGACGCCGCCGCCCGCGTGACGCCGGTAGGAGCCGAAGCCCGTCCGGGGGCTGCGCTGAGCAGGTCCTGAATCAGCCGAATCAAATCCGCGGCCTCCGCCGCGGGGATCGTGAGGTGCTCCATTCCACGCGCAAGCGTCAATAGCTCGCCGAAATGGGCTCCCTCGAGGTGAGCAATACGGGCAGTCTTCATCGTCTCCTCGTCATCACTTTCTGAGTGTACAACCGTCTCGAAACTTGCACCGGGTGGCGCCCCGGGTGACTGAGCCAATGCTGCGCGAACCGCTCGCGACCGGCCCCACGGAACAGGGCGGTTTGTACCACGGCTCGACTGCCTGTCAACCGGCAACGCAATTGTTCTTCGCCGAAGTTTCGTCATCGGTCGGTGTGCCCCCGAGGCGGCGCACCGCGGACCGATCGGGGTCTGTGGGAAGTCAGTGTGCGCCCGGCGCTTGCGCTCACGAGATACCGATGTAGACTCGGGTGCTCGTGACCCCGCGCGCGAGGCCAATGCACTGCGTGTGACTCGAACGCTGGCAACTCAGCGATGGACGTGACGTTGAACCTCCCAACCAAGGATCGCCTGCTTGCCCGTACGGCTCCCGTGCTGGCTCTGTTGTCAGCGCTGATTGCGTCGTCCGTAGGGTGCCGTCGGGAGACCGGCACACGGCTGACGCTGCCCTCACTCCCGAGCGGAGCGACGCGCTCCGAGGAGCCGCCGGAGTCTCCGGAGGCTCTGGTTCGCGGTGCTCCGGGCCGCTCGCCTTCCGTGTCGCAGACGGAACTCGTCGTGGACCGACTCAAGCTCGGGCACGCTCACGGTCTGACGGTCACGACCGGCGGCCGATGGCTCATTGCCGCCGCGAGCGCAGACCTCGTCCAGGTCATCGAGCTCGCCAGCGGCCGGGTCGCAGTCGAGCAATCCCTGCATCCGTGGAGAGTGTGCGGCACACCCTTCGTCTCGCCCAACGGCCGCGTCCTCCTCGTCTCACGCGGCGGCGAGGTGCGCGCAATCTCCACCATGACCGGAGTGGAGCTCGAGACCTGGGGGGCCGACACGGCGCCTGACGCGACGTGTGCGCTCTCCGTCGATGGGACACGGGCAATCGTAGCCTCCAATGGCGCGATTGCCGTTCATTCCGTCGACGGCTCCGTCGCTTCGCACCGGAGCGAGCTGCCTTTCCGGGGGCGGATCGACGCGCTCGCCGCCAGCGCCGAGGCCGAGGTCGTCTTCGTAGGCGGCAAGAGCCGCACGGATGGAGCGTCGTCCGTCGTCGTCAACGAGGGTTGGCTGCGGGGCGGGGTCGCAGGACGTCGCTGGCGTGCGGTGGCCCGCTATGGCGGCGAGGTCCCGCAGCTCACGTCGAGCGGCGCCTTGCTCGTGGGGCTGGGTCCCACGACGACCGTCGCGTGGAGCGCGGCGACGGGCGAGGCCGTGGCGGTCCCATCGGCGTTGGACGGCCATCACGCGCTTGCGATGAACGGCTCGGGCGACATTCTGGCGCAATCGGCCGAGGGGCGTGTCACCGTGTCCGACGTGGGCTCGGGACAAGCCGCGGGAGCCTTCCCTGCACGGGGCGTCGTCGTTGCGGGTGCTGTGTCCGACGACGCGTCGCGCGTGGCGCTCTTGACCTCCGATGGCGGGCGCATGGAGCTCACGAGCTGGGTGAGCGGCGAGCGCGAGCCGCGCTTTCGACGCGTGGAGACCGAGGTCACGATTCACGGTCTCCGGTACCTGTCCGACGGGCAGCTCGCCCTGCATGTCGCCGATACCGAGGGACGTGCCCTCACGATCGGGCCTGCATCGCCGATGCCCCAGGTCGCCGCGTCACCGGCGCGGCTCGCCACCGATCGGGCGTCTGGAATCGGCTGGACGGTCGGCGAACGCTCTGGCGGCGTGACCGACGTGCGATTCCGGGGCGAGCACCTCGGCGTCGTCGAGGTCGGGAGCACCGCGCCGCGCTGGGAGCACCGCATGAGTGGCCCGGTCTTCGGCGCAGCGCTCGATCCAGCGGGTCGTCGCGTCGTCGCGCTGGTGGGAGCGGCGGTCGTGCTCGTCGATGCGCAGTCGGGCCAGGTGGGCTCCGACCCGCTCGTGCCGGCCGAGGACGGGCCCCTCGCGATCGCCACCCATCCCCGCGCTCCCGTGACCTTTGTGGCGCATCGCGACGGGACCCTCTCGGTGCGCGATCTGGACACGCGGGCCGAGCGCCAGCGCACGAGCATCGGCATGGAGGCCACTGCGCCGTGCCCTGCGAGCACCAGCCCCGACGGCGGGACGGTCGTCTTCCTCACCCCGCAGAGCGTCATCGTCGTGCAGAACCCCACTCAGGCCGAGCTGAGCGCCAGCGCCATCGCCTTGCCGATGCCCGGCGCACGCCACGTCGCGGTCGCGCCGGGCGGGTCACGCGTCGCCGTCTCCGATGGAGCGCGCGTCATCGTCATCGATCCGACGGCCGGGCGCGTCGTCGCGCGCGTGCAGCCGCTCTCGGGCGACGCCATCGTCAGCCTCGGGACCGCGGGGTATGGCGCGTCCGAATCGGCGCGCCCCTTTCTTCGGTGGCGCCGGGGCGAGGAGCTGCTCGCGCGTGACGATCCAGCGACGCTCGCCGGTTGGACCGCGCGACTCAGCGGGTTTCCGCTTTGAGCCCCGTCGTCGGGGCGCTTAGGGGCAGAGGCGGTCGATGCGGGCCCGCACGTCCCGCTCGAAGCCGTCCTTGCGCACGGCGCTCTGCCACGCATCCGACCACGCCTCGGCGGTCGTAAAGCCCCACCGGCCGCGGATCTCGTCGTAGCCCTCCTCGACTCCGCGACGTCGCAGGCACTCGATCTCCTCGAATGCACGGGCCGCGCGGTCCTCGACCGGCAGCGGGACCGCCCGCGTCACGGCCCCGACCTCCAACGGCTGCAGCCGGGCCTCGCAGCCCGCAAGCCGTACCTCCAAGCCGCTCATGTGATCGCCGAGGCGGAGCGCGGTGGCGTCGAGCTCCGTGCGCTGCGATCGCAGCTGCTCCTTTGCCTTCAGCAAGGCGGCCTCCGCGGCGAGCCAGCGGCCGCGCAGGTCCTCGAGCTCGACGTCCATGTCGTCCCTCAAGCGCTTGACCTGTTGGTCGGGCTCCGCACGAGGCGCCGGCGGTGCCTTGCCGTCGCAGTGCGATACCCCGAGCAGGACTCCCGCCGCGGCGGCGACGCGACGCCAGCGGCGCACGAGGCCAGGTGCGCGTCGGTCGGTCTCGCGGAAGGCGTGGGCTCGCATACGTGCGCGAGTGTAGCCTGCCACCAGTCTCGCGATAAGGGCCGCTCGCCATCGGGGGGTCCGGATTCCCCAAGAAATCGGGGGTGCTGGGGTCGTCCTCCGCAAAAAACCGACGAACTCGTTGCAGCAGCGACGCAGGAGCGATGCGAGACGAACATGTTGTCTTGTTGTGTACTTTACACACCCAAAACCGTCCGAACCGGCCACTACGGGAGTCTAGCCCCCTTGTCGCGGAGACGGGAGCCGCGCGACCGAGTTGACGCGAGGCGCGCCGGACCGTTACACGCCGAGAGTGGACTCTCCTTCGGACGCGCATCAGCCCTGCCCCAAGTGCGGGCACGTCCAGCCGGTCGCGACCGAATGCGCTCGCTGCGGCATCGTGTTTGCGCGCTTCCGTCCTGGTCATCGCCCCGCCGAAACGGCAGCCCCCGCTGCGACCGCGACGGCGCCCCCGCCTCGGAGGCTGTCCCCGCCGCGACCCAAGTCTACGATGTCCATCGCCCAAGGGGCGGTCGTCCTGCGCACGTTGGCGCGCTACCTGCGCTCCGGGGTACCGCTGCGCGACGCGGCGCACGTGCTGCGCGAGACCGGTGGGCGTGCCCACGGGCGGCTCGCGGCCGCGCTCATCGCCGCGCTGGACACCGGACGGCCGCTCGGCTCCGCCCTGACCGAAGGCGGCGTCGCCCTGGGCCTAGCCGGCGAGGCGCAGCTCCTTACCGCCGAGCGCGTGGGGTGTCTCCCCGACGTCCTGGACGCGCTCGCCGAAGAGGCCGAGGCGGTTCTGGCGCTGCGACGTCGTCTACTCGGAGCGATCGCCTATCCGGCCACGCTCTGGCTCCTCGGCATCTTCGTCCTCAATGTCCCCACGGCGGTCTTTGGGGGCACCGCCGCCTATCTGCGGGACGTCGGTCGCGAGCTCGGTCTCTCCATGGCCCTCGCGCTAGGCCTGTTCGTCGGCCTCCCGTGGACGTTGCGGCGGTTGCGCCTCTTCTATCCGGTGCTCCGCCTCCTCGCGCGGGTGCCGCTCCTCGGTGCTGCGGTCCGTCGCCGTGCCGAGCTCGCTCGCTGCGACGCGCTAGCGCTGGCGTTCCGTGCCGGTGTCCCCGTGCCCGAGAGCCTTCGCCACGCCGCGGCCTCGACCGGATGGCCCGATGACGCGGCGGTCGCCGACCGCGTCACCGAGCGCGTCGCCAGCGGTCGGACGCTCGAGCAAGCGCTCCGCGGCGAGCCCTGGTTTGGGCCGCAAGCGTTGCTGCTGGTCACCGCCGGGGAGCGCGACGGCAACCTCGAGCGGGTCTTCTCGGAGCTCCGGCGCGACGCCCGCGAGGCCTTTCTCCATGCCCTGGACTGGACGCGCCGCGGCGTAATGGCGCTGCTCGTGCTCTCACTGCTCGGCCTAACGGCGGTGCGACTCGTGCGGGGCTTCCAGAGCGTGCTGCCCGGCGAAGGGGGGCTGCTCCCTGCGGGGCTCGAGTCCTTGCCGGGCCTCGACGGAGCCGGCTCGAACCCCGAGCTCAAGGACAACCTGCGTGAGCTCGAGAAGGCGCTGCGCTGAGCGTGACGTCCGGGCCCGGCGATGCGGCTACTGAAGCTGGATTGCGTATAGTTTGAGGCGCCGGAGGTCCTTCGACTCGTCCTTCTCCAGGCCGAGCGCGGTGAACACGATCCAGCGTTGGCCGCGCACCGTACCCGCGGTCACCTCGGTGTTCCCGACCGACTCGGTGGTGACCAGCGTGTCGCTGCCGTCGTCGGCGATGAGCACGATCTGGTCGTCCTGTCGGACCGCGACCACGACCGCTCCGCCCGGCTGAGCCAGCCACGCCGGGCCCGCGCGTTGGGCCTTGACGTCGGAGAACAAGCGCCGTCCGGCGCTGCCGTCGACGTCGGTCACGAACAGCGACGTCCCGACCGTCCAGTCGCGGCCGTAGTAGGCGAGCGTCTTTCCGTCGGGTCGAAAGCTCACGCTCAGCGCGCCGTCGCGCTCGTCAGCCACCACGCGCTCTGACGCCGAGCCCTTGCCGTCGAAGCCGGTCGCCATCACGATTGACCGGCCCTTCGGGCCAAATCGCAGGAACGCCAGCTTCTTGCCGTCCGGTGCAAAGACCGGCGAGGCCTCTGGACTCGGATCCTGCGAGGCGCGGCGCCCGCTCTGAGAGTGCTTGACGGCGTCTGCAACAATGATGTCACCGCGTCCGGAGCGCCCAGAGGCGAACGCGACGAGTCGGCCATCAGGTGACAGCGCCGGGTGCATGTCGCTGGCCGCGGACGCAGAGCACGGCTCTTGACCCGCGACCGTGACGCTCCAGCGACCGTCGGGTCCCAGCCGATTCCCCACAGGGCGACCGAGTCGCGCGGGGACGACGTCGCGCATGGTCTCCGTGCCCACGGGCCGAGGGCCGCCGTTGCCGAGCGCGACCTGCCGAACGGCACGCCGGCCCTCCTCGACGACCTCATAGGTGACGATCCCGGTCGTGGGGTCGAGGCGCGGGTGGAGCACCTCCTCCCCTGGGGCTGACAGGAGCCGCGCGCTGCCCGGCGGAGGTGCCGGCGGGGGCGCGGCGACTGCGATGCCAGCGAGCGTGAGCGTCAGGGTCATGGGCACCAGTCGGTTCACGGGGGCTCCTACTTCACGACCCACTTGTCGACGCGCATGAGGCCACCCATGCCGGTGACCGAGCCCGCCTGCACGTTGCGCCCGACGGCGCCGACAACCGGCCCGGTACCCAGGAATACGACCTGGTCGGCCGCGACGATGAGCCCGACGGCGCCAGCAAGGTCGCCCGCTTCTAGGGCGCGGTCGATCTCCGGCGAGGCCAGGTTCGTGATGTTGTCCGCGCCACGCGAGTGAAACGCTGATGCGAGGCTCCCGTCGGGACCAATCTCCAACGTGATCAGCGCCGCGGGGAACTTGCGCGAGCCGACGCGCGAGAGGAACTCGTACCGGGGCCGGGGGTCGACCTCGAGCTTGATGCCCGCCTCGCGCAGCCGCTCCTCGATGACACGCACGCGCCGAATCCCCGCGGTGTCGTCGGCGTCGATGACCAGCGCGATCGACAGCTCCTCGATGCTGCCGTTGTCGGCTTTTCGCGCTAGCCACGAGCCCTCGCGATTCCAACCCGCGCCCCGCAGCAGGTTCGCGGCCTCGGCCGGGTCGCGCGTGGGCATCGCCAGGCCGCGCGGGTAGATCGGACTCGCGGGGTCCACGGGAGCGAGCGTGGGCGCCATGCCCTCGCCCGTCGAGAAGAGCTCGGCCCGATCGACGAGGCGGTCGAACGCGCGGCGAACCACCGGCTCCGCGAGCCGAGAGCCCACCTTGGCGAACGCGATCGCGACGATGCGCCGGCGCGGCAGCTCGATGCGCCGCGCGCCGAACTCGGTCCGGGCGAGCGCAGCGTCCGCTGGATCGAGGTCGAAGGTGACTGACTCACCCACCATACGCACGTAGTCCGCGGCGAGCGAGCGGCTGCCTGCCGAGATGATCTGCACCTCGCTGATGCGCGGCTTGCGGATGGCCTCGGCGTTGGCCTGGAGCACGCCGGGCGCGCCACCGGTGTGCACGGCGAACGGCCCCGCCCCTATCGCCGAGTACGGCTGGGGACGGAGCAGATCGGGGCTGTCGAGCGGCCCGTGCAGGCTGCGAGGGACGAGCGGCACGGTGAGCAGGCGCTCTGGCTCCCGAACGGCCTCCGAGAGCTCGAAGATGACCTGCAGCCCGTCATCGGCGCGCTTGACGGAGCTGACCTGCGCGAGCCGCTGAATCCAGGCGCGATTCCACTTGCCGGTTCGCGCCAGCTCGTAGGTGTAGACGACGTCTGCGGCCGTGACGTCCTGGCCGTTCGACCAGCGTGCGTCCTCGCGCAGCGACACCAGGAGCCGCTTGCCGCTGTCTTCAACCGCGACCCCCTTGGCGAGCACCGGCTCGACCGTCGCCGTCGCTGTCGGCGCGGTCATCGCCGCGTAGAGCGGCGCGTAGACGAGCTCGACGAAGCGCCACTCGGCCGCGGTCTCGGCCGACAGCGGGCTCGGATTGGCCGGGATGGGGCCAGCCTCGACGACCACGAGCGTCCCGAACGTCTGCTGGCCGGCAGCCGGTTGAGCACAGACGATGGCGAGGAGGGCGCCGAGGAGGGGTGGTGCGTGCGACGTGCGCATCGCGCTGGACCCTAGCGGCATTGAGGCCCTCTGTCCAATGCGGCCGCCCTTCGCCTCATTTGTTGAGTGGCACAGCTGTTGAGTGACACAGCGATCCGCCGTAGGGTCGTCGCGTGCACGTCCCCGCCCACTCCGTCTCGCGCCTCATGGCCGCCATCGCCGCGGTCGCCTCTGCGGTGCTGGCCTTCGAGATCGTCCTCATGCGGACGTTCGCGATCGAATCGTACGCCTCGTTCGGAGCGATGGTCATCTCCGTCGCGCTGCTCGGGTTCGGTGCCTCCGGCACCCTGCTGACCGTTCGACGCGAGTGGTTCATCCGACACCGAGAGGCGGTCCTCTTCGTCTCCGCCGTGGCCTTCATCCCGCTCGTGCTCGCAGCCCACCTGGCCAACCAGCACGTGCCGTTCGTCCCCGGCAAGATGATCGCGGACCCCGAGCACGCCCTGTGGCTCTTGATTTTCTACGTCAACGCGCTCGTCCCCCTCTTTGCCGCGAGCGTCTTCATCGGTGTCATGCTCGTGGGCTACACCGAGCACGTCCATCGGCTCTACTCGGCCGATCTTGCGGCATCGGGGGTCAGCGCGTTCGCCGTGCTGCTGCTCCTGTGGGTGGTCCCCCCACAGCTCTATCCGCTGTTGCCCATCATCCCTGCGGCGATCGGCGCGGTGCTCGTCGCCCGCGGCCGCCCTCAGCAGTTGGTGGCGCTCGCGGTGGCGGTCGTCACCATCGCCGCGGCCATCGGCCTCGGTCGCGTGCGCTTCAACGAGTACAAGGGGATCCTCGGGACGCTGCGGACGAAGTCGGTGAGCGGCGCGACCATCATCGCCGAGCGCTACGGGCCCATGGGCTTCCTGCAGGTCGTGGAGTCGACCTCCGAGCGCACCGCGCCAGGTCTCTCGGCTGCGACGCCGTTCGGCATCTCACCTCCACAGCAGCACGCCCTCTTCGTCGATGGCGAGAAGGTCGGCTCGCTCGCGCGCCTCCTGTCGGCCGAGGAGGGCCGTTACCTCGATTGGTTGATCTCGGCGCTGCCCTACCAGCTTCAGGCGAACGCCTCGGGCGCGCGATCAGACCAGGGGACCAGCGTGATGGCCATCGGCGTGGCCGGAGGCGAGGACGTCGCCGAGGCCGTCCACCACGGCGCGCAGCGGATCCTCGGCGTCGCGACCAACCCCCAATACGTCGACCTCCTGGAGGAGTTCAGGACCTACTCGGGGAACTTGCTCGGTCGGCCAGGCGTCGAGGTCGTCGTCGCCGACGGCCGCGGCGTGGCCGAGACGACGCAGGAGCGCTTCGACCTCGTCATGCTGCGCGGCCTCGACGCGTCGGGCCTCTCCGTCTCGGCGACGCCCGGGAGCGCCGAGAGCTATCTGCTGACGGTCGAGGCCTTCGAGGCCTACTTCCGCGCGCTCGAGCCCGGGGGCATCGTCGCCTTCACGATGCGGCTCTCGGTGCCGCCGTACACTGCCATTCGCCTCATCCCCACGGCCGCGGAGGCGCTCCGGCGCGCGGGTCGCGACGATCTCGGCCGCCGCGTCGCCTTCATCCGCGACACCTTCGTCGGGCTGCTGCTGGTCAAGCCCGACGGCTTCGAGGCCGGTGACCTGGTGACCATGCGGCGCTTCAGCCGCGAGCGCAGCTTCGACATCAGCTGGATCCCCGGCGTCCGTCCGCGCGAGGTCAATCAGTACACGGCGCTGCTCTCAGAGCACTACACGCAGGTCGCGCGCGCGGTCCTCACCGGTAGCGGATTCATCGACGGCGTCTCCGTCACTGACGGCTATCTGTTTGATGTCACCCCCACCTGGGACGATCGGCCCTACTTCAGCGAGGTCGTCAAAGCGTCGACGCTGACCGGGCTTCGCGAGTATCAGCGTGCCTCGGTCGCTGCCCAAGCGGCGCCCTCGCGTTGGTCGGAGCCCCCCGGCGTCTCTCCCGCAATCCCCGGACCGCCCGACCCCGCCAGGCCCGGCGCCGCCGTCCCCAACCTGGACGAGCCGCCCCCGAGCGTTCCGAACCTGGACGAGCCGCCCCCGAGCGTTCCGAACCTGGACGAGCCGCCCCCGAGCGTTCCGAACCTGGACGACGGTCCACCCGTCACGCCGCCCGATGTTCCGAACCTGGACGAGGGGCCGCCGATGGAGCCGGGCGGGCCCGCCGCGCCCGTGACGCCCGCTCGGGGCTCCGCCGAGGCTGCCGAGGCCGCCGACGCGCCCGCAGCGCCGCCTCCGCCCACGGGCCTCTTCGAGCTCCTTGCGCACCTGCCGGTCGACCTCTGGAGCGTCGTCACCCGTTGGGTCACGCTCGCGCAGGCCGTCGCCTTTGGCGCGCTCCTCATCCTCCTCCCCGTCGTTTTGTCGCGCCGCGGCGTCCGGACCGCGCCACACAAGGCGCGGACGTTCGTCTACTTCGCCTGCCTGGGGCTCGGCTTCATGGTCGCCGAGATGGTCCTCATCCGGAAGCTGACGTTGTTTCTCGCGAGCCCGCTCTACGCCACGACCATCGTGCTCGCCGCCATCCTGCTGTTCAGCGGGCTCGGGAGCGGCTACGCGGAGCGATTCGGGCCACGCCGTACGCGCGCGCTCGGGGTCGCCGCGCTCGGCATCGGCCTATCGGTCCTGTTCTGGGTCACCGCCGCCGATCCGCTGCTGCGCGTTCTGCTTGGCCTGCCGACCGTGGTTCGGATGCTGGTCGCGACCGTCCTCATCGCACCAATGGCCTTCTGTCTGGGCTTTCCGTTTCCGACCGGGATGGCGGCCCTCGACGCGTCCGAGCGCCTCCGCCCCCTGGTCCCCTGGGCGTGGGGGATCAACGGCGCGACCAGCGTCGTGGCCGCGGTGCTGACCGATCTCGGGAGTATCCACTTCGGCTTCCGCGCCATGCTGGTCTGCGTCGCCGGGATCTACCTCGTTGCGTGGATCGTCTTCCCTGGTCGCGACACGGAGACTCAGGGCACGGCGAGCGCGACCTAGTTGGCGCGACGACCTCCAGCGGCCGGCATGGAGCTCACCTCGCGGTCTGCCCGGGCGACCGAGGGGGTCGGACGCCGTCTCGCGCGTGGGCTCGCCCCTGGTGCCGTCATCGCGCTCGTCGGCCCGCTCGGCGCAGGGAAGACCTGTCTCGTGCGCGGCCTCTGTCGTGGCCTGGGGCTCCCGGCTGCGGTGCCCGTGACGTCCCCGACGTTTGCCTTGGTCAATCGCTATGATGGTGCGCGACTGCCCATCTGGCACCTGGATCTCTACCGCGTCCAGGGCGCCGACGAACTCGAGGCGGTCGGTCTGCGCGATCTGCTCGGAAGCTCCGGCGTCGTCGTGATCGAGTGGGCTGATCGCGCCCCGGAGGCCGTACCCCAGGACGCGCTTTGGATCGAGATCGACGACGATCCGACCGACCGCGCCTCGCGACGCCTGCGATTCAGCCGGCGCGGAGTCGCTACGGTTCCACGTAGATGAGCTCGTTGACGCCCTCGCCGCCCTCGTCTCCCGTTCCGCCATACTGCATCAGGAACTTGCCGCCGAGCCCGCCGAAGCCCCCTTCGCCGCCCTGAGCCGGTGTGGTCGGGCACGTGAGCAGATCCATCGTCGCCTTGTCGAGCTCCGGCGTGCTCGCCCCCTTCGCGACGTAGATGGCCGCGGAGAGGCCGCCGACGCCACCACCACCGCCACCGGCGGCGCCACCGTTGCCGCCGCTCCCGCCCTTGCCTCCATGGCCCGCGTGCGGATAGACGATGAGGTCGCCGACCTTGACCGCGCATATCTCCACCTGCGCGCCGCTGCCTCCCGAGCCTCCCGACCCGCCCTTGCCACCCCATCCGCCGTTGCCTCCATCGCCGCCGTTGCCCGCGGTCCCTGAGACCAACGCCGACCCGGTCAGCGTGATCGGGCCAAGCAGCACGGTTGGCCCGCTGGTGCTGCCGAGGTTCGACGGCGGCAGAATGAAGAGTGCGAATGAGCCTCCGCCAGCTGCGCCGCCCGCGCCGCCAAGGCCAGGGCAGCCGCCGCCGCCGCCACCGCCCGCGCCACCGCCACCGAGCGAGTCCTCGCAGGTGCCGGTGAGGCACTGAGGGTTCGTGAACTTGGCGCCACCGCCACCACCACCGCCGCCACCGCTTGCGCCGGCTTTCCCATGGCTACCCGTGTCTCCCGCGAGTCCGAGCCAGAGCCCCTTGGACAGCGTCTGGCCGTACGGTTCGTCCGCCCCGCCGCCGCCACTCCCGGCGTTGCCGGGCGTTCCTTCCCCGCCGCTCTTGCCATCGGCGCCGTATGAGCTCGGGACCGTGCACGCCAGCGAGGAGGCGCTGCCACCAGAGCCTGCGCTCCCCGCGCCGCTCCCGGCGCCTGCGGTGCCCGCCTTGCCGTTGACGCTACCCACGCCGCCGTTGCCGCCGGCCCCACCGGTATAGCCTTCGACGCTCGTGCCACACCCAGGCGCGCCGCCATTGCCGCCACCGCCCGGCGTACTGTTGGTGCCCACGCCGCCGTTGACGCCTCCAGTCGCCGTCGCCCCGGTCGCGCCATTGTCGCCGTCAGCGCCGTGACCAGCGGACTTCGCCAGGATCTCGACCTCGGTAAGGCGGAGGTTTCCGCCACGAATGATTACCCCATACACACTTCGGGCCGGGTTGGTCGTGGGCAGTCCATCGCCGTTGTAGGCCTTGACCCCGATGTTGAACCGCAGCCATTGCAGCTCGGCCTCGACGGTGAGGTTGTCGGCGATCGCGCCGTAGCCGTACTCGAAGCCCGGATCGAAGCGCCCGTGGATGATCGTCGGGAGCGCCGTCTGACGCGTCCACGTGCCCAGACAGACGCCGCTGTCGCTGAATGTGCGGTACCTGCCGTAGATCCCGACGCCGCTGGCGAGCGTGAAGCCCGCCTTGTACGTCCCGGAGCCGTAGGTCGCGTCCACGATGAGGTAGAGCTTCTGGGTCTTGACCGCGACCTCGAGGCCCCGTGCAATCGACTGCACCGGCTCGCTCATGGTCCCCGCGGCCAGATCGTCGCCACACAGCTTGGAGACGAAGACGGCGTCGGCGATCGTGCCATCGATGCCATCGCAGTTCGTGTCCTGCATCGTCACGTCGGGTCGGTCGGACGCGGTCGGATACACGTTCGGGTCGGTGTCGACGCAGTCCCCTCCGCCGTACGGACAAATCGCCGGCGTCCCCGTGACCTTGATGCCGGTTTCGCACCACTTGTCGCCGTCGTCGTCGCAGCCTTCGTCGAGCTGGCCGTCGCAGTCGTCGTCGATGTCGTTGCAGCTCTCGGCCAGTCCGGGTCCGGTCTCGTTGCAGACGACGCCCGTGCCGTCCTGCGAGCAGATACCGGTGCCCTTGGCGCACTTGTCCGGATCACCGCCGTCACATGGCTTCCCAAGCGTGGGGAAGGGCTCGTCGGTCGGGCCGTCGCAGTCGTTGTCGATGCCGTCGCACAGCTCGGTCGTCGGCAAGACCTGACCGACACAGCTGCTGAGCACCGTGCCATTGCAGGTGCGCGTGCCAGGTTTGCACGGCCCCTTCCCTGACGTGTTCGGCGGCCCCTGATAGCAGCTCTCGCTGTACAGATGCGGTGCATGGACGCACCCCGAGTCCTGGGCATTGTTCGGGTCGCAGGCGTCAGCCGTGCACGGGTTGGCGTCGTCACACGTCCGCGGCGCACCAGCACACTTGCCCGCCTTGCACGCGTCGCCGAGCGTGCACTGGTTCGCGTCGCTGCAGAGCGTGCCATCGGCGACTTGATCGCTGACGCACTTGCCTTGCTTCGGCTCACAGCGCGCGGTGACGCACGGGTTGCTCCCTTGAGGACACGAGACAACGGTCGTCGGGTCGATGACGCAGCTGCCATTGACGCACTGCGGCACGCCATTGCACAGGTTGCCGTCGTCAACACACGGCTGCCCGACCGAGCATTGGCATACGAGCGCGCCACTGACACAGGTGCCGGCGGCGCACGTGTCGCCAGAGGTGCAGGCGTTTCCATCGCTACACGGCGCCGTATTCTCCGTGAACTTGCAGCCGGTCGCCGGCACGCAGCCGTCGTCGGTGCATGGGTTCTGATCGTTGCACGTCGCCCCCGTGCCGACGCACGTGCCCGCCTTGCACTGATCACCGGTCGTGCAGGCGTTTGCGTCGTCGCAGTTGCCCGGCGAGGGCACGAGCTGCGAGGTCGAGGCGTCGACGTCGCAGACGAGACACGGATTCCCCGTCGGGTGATGGCCCTGGCCGTAGCAGACGCCGTCGACGAGGCAGCTCCCCGAGTCCAGGGTGAACGTGCAGCCTCCCTTGCCGTCGCAGCCGTCGATCGTGCACGCGCGCCCATCGCTGCAGGTGTAGGGCACCCCGCCGCACGCGCCGGCCTTGCAGACGTCGCTGGACGTACAGGGATTGAGATCGTCGCAGACCACAGGCCGATTGCTCCAGGCCGTCGCGACCACGCTCGGGTCACACCACTCACACGGGTTCTTGGGGTTCACCTCGCCCTTGACGTGGCATTGACCGGCGATAGCGCACGTCCCGGCCTCCGGCACGGACTTGCAGGTCCCGTCTCCGAGGCAGAGGTCCACGGTGCAGTCCAGGCCGTCGTGGCACGAATACGGCTTGGCGGTGCACAGGCCTCCCTTGCAGACGTCCCCCGACGAGCATGGGTCGCCGTCACTGCACTGGGCCCCATCCGGGCGCGGCCCCGTCACGCACTCGCCCGTGGAGGGCAGGCACGAAGCGACCTCACACGGGCCGACGCTCGTTCCGCTGCAACTCACCGGAGTCCCCGGGACGCAATGCCAGCTCTTGGGCTCGCCCTGGGTGTCGCACGTCGCAACCCCGAGGCACAGATCCGCCGATGCGCAGTCCTTGTCCTGCTGGCACGCGCAGATCGACTTGGCGCCAGCGCATTGGCCGGTGGCGCAGGAGTCGCCTTCGGTGCACACGTCGCCGTCGTCGCACGGGTTGCCGTCCGCGTGTGCGAGGTGGACGCAGCCACCGATGTCTGTCGAGCACGTATCGGTCGTGCACGGGTTCTGGTCGTCGCAGTTCGGCGCTCCGCCCGGGATGCACGTCCCCGCGAGACACGTATCGCCGACCGTGCAGACCGAACCGTCGGAGCAGGCGCTCGCGTCGGGCTCCGACACCATGACGCAGCCCTGGGCCGCCGGACTGCACTCCGCATGAGCGCAGTCGGTGTCCTTCGAGGCGTCGCACGGTGGCCACGGATCCTGCACGCACGAGCCGCCGGTGGGGCCAGCCGCGCAGCGCCACGTCCCGACACACGGCACCGCGGCAGGGCACTCGCCGTCGCTCGTACAGCCGCACTGGTTCTTTCCACTCTTGCAGGCGCCACCGGAGCAGGCGTCGCCGACGGTGCAGTCGTTATCGTCCGAGCAGGTCGCCGCGTTGTCGGCCACGTGAGTGCAGCCCTTGCCCGCCTCACACGCATCCGTGGTGCACGGGTTGCCGTCATTGCAGTCGAGCGCGACTCCGCTGCACTGCCCCAGGGCGCACGCGTCGGTGACGGTGCAGCCGCTCCCATCGTCGCACGGCGTACCCTCCGTCACGGGGACGACCGCGCACTGACCCGTCTTTGGGTTACACGCGGACTTCGCGCACGTCGTATCGGCCGTCAGGTCACACGTCACGAGCGAGTCGGGCACGTCCGCGCAGTGCCAGGTCTTCGGGTCGCTGCTCGGCTTGTCGCAGAAGCGCGTCCCGTTGCAGTGGTCCCCGTCGTCGCAACCGGCGTCGTCGAAGCACTCGCACACGAGGAGCTGCGCGACGCACTTGCCGCTGACACAGTGCGTGTCGAACTCGCACGGGTTGGCGTTGGTGCACCCGCCGCCCGTGCGGGGAGTCCAATCGGCGCCGTTCTCGGCCGGCTTGCAGACGAGGCACGTGGCCTCGGAGTTGGCCGTGTTCGCCGGGTAGCAGATGGAGCCGATGAGGCAGTAGCCCGGATCCTTGGTCTGCGCGCATCCGGTCGTCGGGTCGCAGCTATCGACCGTGCACGGGATGCCGTCGTCGCACTTCGTCTCGCCGGTGCCTTTGCACTCCCCCTGGAAGCACGAGTCGCCGGAGGTGCACTTGTTGCCGTCGTCGCAACTCCCTTTGCTCGACGCGCTCCAGGCGGTCGTGGACTCCCCGGGCAGGCATGCCGTGCAGTTCTTCGCCGGGTTGAGCTCCCCCGACGCGTAGCACGCGCCCCCGACGAGGCACGTCGCGGGGAGGAGCGTGTCGTGGCCGCAGGTGCCGCCCGTGCACGTGTCGACGGTACACGCGAGCCCATCGTCGCACGCCTTGGCCGTGCCCGCGCAGCCACCCTTGCCGTCACAGGTGTCGAGCTCGGTGCAGGAGTCGCCGTCATCGCACGGTCCGGTGCCGAGGCTGTAGGCGCCCGTACTGGCCTTGGGATCGCACACCTCGCACGGGTGACCGGGCCGCGCCGTGCCCGAGGGCACGCACGCGAAGTCGATGAGGCAGAAGTCCTTCGCCACGGCGTAGGTGCACTTCCCCTGGACACAGGAGTCCATGGTGCAGGCCGTGCTGTCATCGCAGGACTGCGCCGCGGCGCCGTCGTCGATGTCGTCGTTGCAGTCGTTGTCGAGGCCGTCGCACACCTCTGCCGACGGTTGCGGCGCAGTACACGCCCCCAACGCGCCATTCAGGCAGGTTCGCGTCCCCTTGCAGCCGCCGGTACCACACGACGTCGACCGGCCATCATGCGCCGGGAGACACCCGCAGGTGCCCGAGGCTGGGACGCACGCCGAGATCGCGCCCTGGGTCTCGCACGACGTCCCGGAGCCGCAGGTCGCCGCCGCGCCAGGCACGGGCGCACACCGGTCGAGGCAGTAGCGTGCGCCGTCGCCGCCAACGGGCGCGCACACCTGCGAGGCGGCGCATTGGCCATCGTCGCCACAGGGCGCGCACAGAAACACGGCTGGAGCGGCGCAGACGCCCGAGTCGTTGCCAGACGACCGCCAACACGATTGCCCCTCACCGCAGGGCTTGGAGTCCGAGCACGCCACCCCGGCGCAGCTCCCGGCGAGGCAGTGCGCGGACTGGCAGTCGCAGTCGATTGCGCAGGTCGCGCCCGTGGCGGCGAAGCCAACGCAGGCGTCCTGGCTCCCGTGGTCGGCCACCGCGCCGTCCGCTCCGCTGGTCTCGGCCGCGGCGTCGTTGGCACCCGAGAGACCGACCGGCGCCCCCTCTGGCTCCTGACAGCAGACGAGCCCGAGGACGCTCGCCGTGAGCAAAACTGACTTCGAAAGACGGTGCATGCCCTGCTCCTACCCGCCGCTGAGACCGAGCCTAGTCACGCGGGTTCCATCCTTCCATTCCCGGTGGCGGGATTCGTCGTCGGAAAACCGCCACCTGGAAATTCGTGAAGGTTGCCATCGCGTCCGGTCTCCGTGCTTCAGCGACGTAGTGAGACCTCGACGACCTTGGGCGGCTCGACTCCGACGGTCAACCATCGGTGGAAGTCGTCCGCGGTCAGGAAATCGCAGATGAGGCGCCCGAACGTGACGCGATCACCGCTGTTGATGAGCGTGGGCTTGTTGGACTCGAGGCGGCGCTCACCGACGCGCGTCCCGTTGGTCGAGCCGGCGTCCGACACGCGATAGTGACCCAACATGGGGTCGATCGTGAACCACGCGTGGACCTTCGAGACCGTGTAGTCGTTGAGCACCACGTCGGCGTCCGTGAAGCGCCCAATCGTGATCGGCTGGTCGCGGGGCGTCGTCGAGCCCTTGCGGATGGCCGCGCAAAACTCCTGTTGGAGGCGGCGCGTCACGAGGACGTCATCTGAGCGCGGATCGTCGATCTCGTCGGGCCGCAAGTGCTCCAACGTCCGAGACTTGATGCGCGCTGCGCGCGCAGCCGCCGGACGAGCGGCGCTCTTGGCGTGCTTGTCGGGCTCACCACGGTCGGGCGTCGTGATGCGATCGGTCAAGCGACCGCCGACGATCTCCCGTATGACGAAGACGGGCGATGGAAACTCGGCCAGGAACTCGGCCCGCGTAAGCGTCGCGGCGATCTTGCGGTACTTGTCCACCGAATCCATGTGCCTTCACGCTCCCGCGCTCGGATGCGTCAGCGCGCTGACGCTCGCCGAGCCCAAGGCCTTCTACCGGGTTACCGTCGCAACATCCATGCCGCTGCGGGCCACGCGCGTCAATCTCCCGAGCCGTCCAGGAGCCCACGGCGCTTGAGCTTCTCGACCAGCGTCGTGCGATTCAGGTTGAGCAGCCGCGCCGCCTTGCTCTTGTTGCCGTCCGCGCGGCGCATCGCTTCGTCGACGAGCCGATTCTCGTAGGCCTCGAGCCGCCGCACCAGGTCCACGCCCTCCTCGGGGAAGTCGTCGTCTGCGAGGCTCATGACGGCCCCGCCCGCGCCGAGCCCGGGCGCGCCGGTCCCGCTCCCCGGTGCCCCGCCGAAGCCCATCGTATCGCGCTCCGAGAGCCGCGCGCGGACGTCCTGATCGGTGACCCATCCCTCACCGACGAGCACCATGAGGCCCTGGACGAAGTTCTCGAGCTCACGCACGTTGCCGCGCCACGGCTGGTGTGAGAGGAGCTTGAGCGCGCTATCGCTGAAGCCGCGGACCTCGGTCAGGAGCCGATGATTGTACATCGCCACGAAGTGCGCCACGAGCGGCGGCACGTCCATGGGCCGCTCACGCAGCGCCGGAAGGTGGACGCGCAGCACGTTCAGGCGGAAATACAGGTCCTCGCGAAATGCGCCCTTGCGGACCGCGTCCTCGAGCGGCGCATTCGTGGCCGCGACGAGCCGAAAATCGACATCGCGCGCGGCAGTAGCCCCCAATGGCTCGATCCGCCGCTCCTGAATGACACGCAGGAGCTTCACCTGAAGGAGCAGCGGCAGATCGCCGATCTCGTCGAGGAAGATCGTCCCGTGATGCGCCAGCTCGAAGCGCCCCGGGCGCGTGCGGTCGGCACCCGTGAACGCGCCCTTGGTGTGCCCGAACAGCTCGGACTCGAGCAGGTTCTCGGGGATGGCCCCGCAGTTGACCGGAACGAAGGGCCCCTTCTTCCGCTGCGACCAGCGATGCAGCGCGCGGACGACGACCTCTTTGCCGGTCCCGCTCTCGCCCGTGATGAGCACGTTGCAGTCAGTGCGCGCGACGCGTCGGATGAGCGCGAGGACGTTCGCCAGCGGTGAGCCGGGACCGAAGATCGGCGTGTCCTCGGCGCCGTCGCCGGGCTCGGGCGTCGCGCCGCGTGTGGGTCCCGTCATCGTGGTCATGGTGTCGTCTCCACTCTTCGCCCGGCGGGCTACGCGGCTCGTCCTCGGAAGCCTACGCCACGGCCCCTGGGCTCGCGAGCTTTTGTCACCTTTTTGACGCGCATGGCCTGTCAGCCAGCTGACGGTTTGACCGGGAATTGGGCGCTGCGCGCAGCCGCTGCCTTCGCCGCACGCGTTCTGAGCGCTGTCCTCGGGTGGCACACCGGCTGCACCGCGGCTCGACCCGGGAGGCTCTCATGCATCGCGACCTGCACTCACACCGACGCGCACGACTCACCGGGCTGGCCCCACGGCTCGTCGCCCTCGGGGTCCTGCTCAGCGTCGCCGCGGTCGCCCAGGCTCAGGAGCGGTCCGAGTTCGCCGACTTGAAGGCCGTCTCCTACCTCGTCTTTCATCGGTCGGCTGGCTTCGAGCGCCCGACGGTGACCCTCGATCCGGTGTTGGCCACCCTGACGCTGCGGTTCAAGCGCTTGCCGGCCCAGTGGGCGTCGCTTCTCGAGCTCCAGCTCGGTAACGAGACCAAGCACCGCTTCTTCTCGGGCTTCGAGCCGCTCGTCGAGGCGGGCAAGACCGTCGGCATCGTCGCGCGTCTCGGCGTCGGCACGTTCTCGGTCCAGATCTACACGAAGCAGGCCCCGGTGCGGTGGGTCCTGCGCGTCGGCGAGCGGCGCACCCCGCCGCCGGACCTGGAGGCGGGTCCCTTGAGCGTGCCGGTCGTCCCGTACGCCGACCTCATCGACGACGAGGCTGAGGGTCGCGCGCAGCTCATGGGCGCCGAGCGGGACCTCTCCACGGGCAAGATCGACTCCGGGTGCGGCGCGTTGGAGCCGCTGGCCGTCGCGTTCCTCGCCCGTCCCGCGCGTCCAGCAGCCTCGGGTGCGGCGCAGGCGTTGGCCAAGGCGCTGCCCGCGTCGCACGAGACGCCAGACGAGGCCGCGCGCCGCGAGGTGGAGACCTGGGCGACGCTCCGTTCGGCCGATTGCCTCGCGCGCAATGGGAATGCCGCCGAAGCGCTGGCGCGCCTCGAGCGCGTGGCGCAGGACGGTCGGGTCCCTGGTGCGACGGTGCTGGCCCGTCTCCGCTCGGACGCCGTCTCCGGGAACGCGCTCGGCGCCGGTTTCGACGCCGCCCTCTATCGGCAAGTCGCCGACAACGAGCTCCACGGCGGGAGCGTCAGCGACGAGGCGCGCTATCGCCTTGCACGCGTGCACCTGCTGCGTTCGGAGGCGCACGCGGCGGTGGCAGCGCTCGAGTCGCTCGCCCGTGCTCGGCCGGAGAGCCCGTTTCTGCACGGCTCGACGCTGCTCAACGTCCTGCGCTGGCGGGCCGTGCGCGACGGCGGTCACTCCGGTCGCTGGGACCTGGCCGCGACGACGTTCGCCGACATTCCGGCGGAGGTCTCCCCGCTGACCCCCTATTGGCTCGACACGCAGCAGCTGGGGGCGCTCGCCTTCCGCCACGTGGGGCTTCCGCGGCGCGCGGTCCCGGTCTACATGACGCTGCTGGCCTGCGCGGGCGAGACGGTCGACGTCAAGCGCTGCCCGCGGCTCGGAAAGGCCGCGGCCGACGCGAATCGGCCCCGCGCCGATGAACTCGCTGTCCTGGAGGCGCTCACGGAGACGTATCTCGAGGCCGAGGACGGCTATCGGGCGCGTCAGACGCTCGACTGGCTGGACGAGAAGCGGCCCGAGCTGCGCACGGCGCCGGCACACCTCCGCCTGCGGGAGCGTGCCGAGCGGCTCCGGGGCAACGCCAAGGGCTCGAACGCCGCCGTGAGCACGCTCGCGGCGAGCGGCGCGGGCCAGGTCGACGTCGAGAGCGCCACGACCCTGACGGCCGCGGCGGCGCGTGCGCTCGAGACCGAAGGCTTGACGTCAGCGCGGGCGCTCCTCGACGTCGCTGGCGGAGCGGTAGCCACGGCCGTGATGCGCGCCGATCTGGCCTTTGCCGCCGGCGACTGCGCTGCGCTGGCGCGCGCCGCGGAGCCTCTGGCTCTCGCCCCCGGTGAGACCCTGCTCTACTCGGGCGCGTGCCTGCTGCGAGAGGGCAGGGCGGTCGAGGCGGCCGTCTACTTCGAGGCCGCGCGCGTCTACGCTGCGGCGGACGTGGATCCGACCCTCGAGAACATCGTTCGACTCGCGCACGAGAGCGCGACGTGGCGCGCTGGAACCGGCCGACGGCTCCAGCTCCTGGCTGGCATGGAGGCTCCGAAGTCATGATTCAAGCGACGGCGATACAGCTCAACGACCCGGGCAGCAGCCCGACCTCCAACCCGCGCGCGGGACTCGAGCACGCCGTGCTCGAGTCGGTCAACCCGACCATGGCGCGGGCATTGGCCATGGCGCGCGGTGTGGCGCATGCACCCACGACCGTGCTGCTCCAAGGTGACACCGGCGCCGGCAAGGAGATCTTCGCGCGCCTCATCCATGCGGAGAGCGGCCGCCCCGGGGACTACGTCGCGGTCAACTGCGCCGTGCTGGCTCCGACCTTCGACGCGACCGAGCTCTTCCACGGCAATGACGGCGGGACCCTCGTGCTCGACGAGGTCTCCGAGCTGCCGTTGGAGCATCAGGCGCGGCTCTTGCGGCTCATCCACGACCGCCAGGATCGCCAGTCGCATGCGGCCGCCCCTCCGGTGCGCCTCATCGCCACGACGCACCGCGATCTCGCCGCGATGGTCGAGGCGGGCACCTTCCGCCGCGATCTCTACTACCGCCTGAACGTCTTTCCCATCACCATTCCGTCGCTGAGCGCCCGACCCGAGGACCTGCCGGCCCTCACCCACGCGCTCCTCTCGCGGCTCTCGCGCAGCTTCCGGCGCGCGACCCCGACGATCTCGCCGGCGGCGATGGCGCTGCTCGAGGGCTACGACGTCCCGGGCAACGTGCGCGAGCTGGAGAACCTGCTCGAGCGGGCCATGATCCTCTCCGGGGACGACGTGATCGAGGCCGAGGCGCTCGTCGTCGCGCTTCCGGAGCCCAACCCGATGGGACTCGAGCGCGCCCTCCAACGCGTCGAGCTGACGCTGGCCGAGCTCGAACGGGAGGCGATCGTCACGAGCCTGCGCCGTCACCGCAACAACCGCACGCACGCCGCGGAGGCGCTCGACATCAGCGTGCGCACGTTGCGCAACAAGCTCCGCGAGTATCGCGAGGCGGGCACGCTACCGGCCGACGTCGATCTCGACGGCCACCTCACGCTCGTCGGCAGCGGGACCACGGAGGGCTAGCTCATGGGATTGCGGTTCGACGACGCGACACGGGCGCTCGAGGCCAGCCTCGACCTGCGGCTGCAACGGCAGGACCTGCTCACGGCCAACCTGGTCAATGCGGACACGCCGAACTATCAGGCGGCGGATCTGGGCTTCGAGGGCTTCCTCACGGCCGCCGAGTCGCCCCAGGAGGTGACCGGCGCCGACGCGTCGAACGTTCTGCGCAAGGCCGAGGGAGCCGTGACCAAGGACGGCAATGGCGTGGATCTCGACACCCAGGTCGCCAAGTTGGCCGAGAACGCGACGCGCTACGACACCGCGCTGGAGCTCACGCGGCGCAAGCTCGCGCTCATGCGCTACGCCGTCGGCATGGGTCAGCCGTAGTCGGCGCCTACTGAATCTCGACCGTGCCAAGCCAGGGCGTGTCCGACTGCCGCAGCGCACGCGCCGCGGCCTGAATCGTCACGGCCTCCCACAAGCCGGCTTTGGGCTCCGCCGCGCTCAGCGACATCGCCGAGACCGTGCCCGTCCCCGTCAGCGCGATCTTCGCCAGCGCCTCCTTGGGAATGGTCCCCTTTGCGTCCGCGGGCGTGAAGTAGCACGAGAGCGTCGTCTGAGGTGCCGGGAGCTGCTGCGGACCCGACAGGTGAAAGACGACCTGGCCTGTGCTGTCGCCGGTCCATCCGACCGCCAGATCCGCCGTCCGTGGCACGGGTAGCGCCTTGCCGAGCGGCAGGACGGGTGCGGTGATCCGCACGTGCGAAGGCGCAGCGACCGTGGCCGAGAAGCCAGGGATGTCGCCTCCCGTCGTGTCGAAGATCAGCGCTTCGCCACCCTTCCAGAGCGCCGCCTTGCCTTGGAACGCCGGATAGTCCCCGCCGGGACCCGGCTTCAGCGTGACCACCTCGAGGCCGCCACTCAGCGTGATCGTGCCGACGCTGTGCTTTTCGAGCTTGAACTTGCCGTCGCCAAACGTCGTGGTCCGGACCACACAGGGGCCGATCTGCTCGCTCGTGCTCGAGAGCCCGCTCGGCACCTCGTCGTAGAAGCCCGCAATCACCGTGGCGTTGGCGCCGCCCTGTCCCGCGTAGCTGTCCGCCGAGATGTAGGAGACGCGCAGCGCGTTGGACTTGGGCGCAGGGCCGGGGCCCACGTCGGCCTTGGGTGGGAGGTCGGGTTTGGCGGGGACGTCGGAGGCGACATCGGGCGTGTCTGTGGGCACCAGCACGCTAGTGTCCGTCGCAGCCGGGCTCGGCTGGGACTCGCTCGTGCCACACGCCACCTGGAGCATCGCCACGGTCTGGGCCAACAGGAAGAGCGTTCGCGTCACGGAACCTCCGACTCGGTCACTCTCGCATCTCACGGGCGAGCATCACCCGCTGCCGCTGGCGGTGCAAGCGGTGGCTTGCCACGCTCGCGCACCCTTGCTAGAACCGCGCCCATGGCGAGATCGAAGCAAGGCGCGAAGCCAGGGTCCTCCACCAAGGGTGGCGGCACCATGATGGGGATGCGGTCGGGTTTTCAGGGCCTCTTCCGCAAGCATTCGGGCAAGGGTCGGGACAAGGACCCCAAGCAGTTCATCGCGATCGCCGTGGGCATCTTCGTGCTCATCGTGCTCGTCGTGGGCATCCGCCAGCTCTTCTGATCCCCCGTCCAGGTTCTGAGAGGGCCCATGTTCCTACTCCGGCTCATCGCCCGCTTCTTCGTCTTTGGCTTCTACTTCTGGAAGTGGGCCTTCCCGTGGCTCTTCAACAAGCCAAAGCGCCCGTACTACCTGCGTCGGCTGTTCGAGGACCTCGGCGCCACCTGGATCAAGCTCGGACAGATCATCGCGTCGAGCCCGGGCCTCTTCAAGCGCGAGTACAGCCAGGAGTTCCAGGCCTGCCTGGACCGGGTCCCGTCGTTTCCGTTCGTGGACGTCAAGCGCACCGTCGAGCACGACCTCGGCAAGTCGCTGACCGAGGCCTACGCCACCTTCGACGAGACGCCGATCGCGGCCGCCTCCATCGCGCAGGTGCACGGCGCCACACTGCTTGACGGCACCGACGTCGTCGTGAAGGTGCAGCGCCCGCGCGTGGCCGAGCGCGTCGACGCCGACCTCTGGGTCATGCACAAGGCGGCCCTGTTCGGGGAGTGGATCTTTTCGGAGCTCAAGCTCGCCAACGCGTCCGGCGTCATCGAGGACTTCCACAAGACCATCCACGAAGAACTCGACTTCACCAATGAAGCCAAGAACATGGACGAGTTCAACGCGATCATGGTCAAGCATGGCGCGGACAAGGACATCTGCGCGCCACGCATCCATTGGTCGCACACGACGAAGCGGCTCATCACCATGGAGCGCTTCCACGGCTTCAAGGCAGATGATGTAAAGACTGCGCGTGAACTCGGCATCGACACCGAGCGCGTGCTGCGCGTCGGCATGCGCGGCTGGAACCTCACGATGATGCTCCACGGCTTCTTCCACGGCGACGTGCACGCCGGGAACCTGCTGTACTTGCCCGAGCGCAAGCAGATTGGCTTCATCGACTTCGGCATCGTCGGCCGCTTCGACCACACGCAGCGGATGGCGGTGATGCGCTACATCCTGTCGTTTGTCACGCAGGACTACGACGAGCTCGCCAAGGTGATGATCGAGATGGGCGCGGCCACCGGCAAGATCGACGAGGCCGTGCTCTCAGCGGACCTGCGGAAGGTCTACCAGCCACTGCTCGAGCAGAAGATCTCAGACATCCAGTACGGCAAGGTGCTGCCCGACATCGTCGCCAATGCGCGTACGCACGGCCTCCGCGCGCCGCGCGAGTTCATCCTGATCATGAAGCAGCTGCTTTACTTCGACCGCTACGCCAAGCTCGCCGCGCCCAACCTCAACGTGTTCAACGACGTCTATCTCGTCGACTTCCTGTTCACGCCCGCGGCCGCCGAGAGCGGCATCGACATGATGCAGGTCCAGAAGCTGCTCATGGGCGTGCAGACCATGATGATGAAGCAGATGGCGCGCCAAGCTCAGAGTCAGGCGCAGTCGAGCCCGGCTTAGCCCACTCTAGCTCCGGCTGGCGGCGACGATGCGGCTGCGCACGTCGGTCGGCAGGTTCGCGTCGCGAGCGAACACGAGCGCCGCGTCATGCACCTTCATCCGCCGGAGCCCCGCGTAATGACCCAAGCAGTGCTTCAGCTCTTCCAGGCGGCCGTCCATCGCGTACAGCCGGACGAGCCATTCGAACAGGAGCGGCTCGCCCTGCATCGGCTGAATGCCGGCCTCGAGCCATCCGATCGCCATGTCGGGCATGCCGCCAAACCACGCAATCTCAGCCAACAGCAGGTAGGCGTCGAGGCAGGTCGCCTCGCGCTCGATGGCCTCCGTCGCGAGCACGAAGGCCGCCTGCCACTCCTCTTGCCGCGCCGCGATCGTCGCGAGACCGAGCGGGCCCTCCGGTCGTTCGGGCCGGCGCTCACGCATCTCGGCGAAGCCACGCGTGGCGCCGTCGAGCTCACCGCGCTCCAAGAGGCGGCGCGCCTCGGCGAGCGTGCCATCCAGGGTCGGGTCGGGGCTTGCTTTGGAACCAGTCATGCCGTTCCAAGGGTAGCAGAGTCGGCCCTTCGAGCGGTATCGTCTGCGCCCGATTGCCCAGGAGCCCCATGACTACCTCCACCCTTGCACCGGAGCGGCTCACGCTGCTCGAACCCCTCGCCGTCATCAACGGGCGCCCCGCCATCTTCCTGCGCGACAACTTCGGTGGCGAGGTCCCGCTCAGCTGCCCCTACCCGCCGCTCGAGCTCATGTTCACCGCCGCCGTGCTGCGCGAGGCGGGCCACCCCGTCGAGCTCATCGCCGCCAACGTCGAGGGGCTTCACCACGAGGAGGTCGTCGCGCGCCTGCGTCGGGCTCCGCCGCGGGCCGTGCTCGTCCCCTCGGCTTGGGGCAGCTTGCACGACGACTTTCGGCTGTTCGGCCTGCTGCGGGAGGCGCTGCCCGAGACCACGCTCGTAATGTCCGGGCCGAACGTCACGGCCAAGCCGGAGCGGCCACTGCGCGATGGGCACGTTGACATTGTCATCCTCGGAGAGCCCGAAGAGGCGATGCACCAGCTCGCCGCAGGCGTGCCGCGGGCGCAGATCAACAACCTCGCGTGGCTCGAGGGCGGTGTCCTCCAGAAGAGCCCGCGCCGGTTGCCCGAGGGCTGGCCCACGTATCCGCTCCCAGCGCGCGACCTGGTCGACCTATCGAAGTACGTCATCCCGTTCAGCCGGCATCTGCCAAGCACCACCATCGCGACCGCGCGTGGCTGCCACAAGAAGTGCACCTTCTGCCCGACCCAGATCTGGAACCAGCGCCAGGTGCGCGTGCGGCCCATCGAGCTCGTCATGGAGGAGATCGACGAGCTGGTCTCGCGCTACGGCATGCGCGAGATCGCCATCCGGGACGACACGTTCACGGCGGATCGCGACCGGGTGCTGGCCTTCTGTGAGGCGCTGCTGCGGCGCGGGCACGGCGACGCGCTCACGTGGCGCTGTTTTGGCACCGTCGATACCGTCGACCCCGACCTGCTCGCGACCATGGCGGCCGCAGGTTGCATTCAGGTCTGCTACGGCTTCGAGTCGGGCAACGACGCCATCCTGCGCCAGACCGGCAAGGAGACGACCGTGGCGCAGGGCCACCAGGCCGTACGCTGGACCAAGGCCGTCGGTATCGAGGTCTCGGGCACGTTCATGGTCGGGCTCGAGGGCGAGACCGAGGCGACCATCGAGCAGACCATCGCGTTCGCCAAGCACAACGACCTCGACTACATCCAGGTCAACGTGGCCGTCCCCATGCCGGCGACCGGCTTTGGCAAGCGTCGCGAGCGCTCCGGCAAGGCCGCGATCCCCGAGCTCTTCCGCTGGTTTGGCGGCAAGACGAGCGAGGGCGACTCACTTGGCCCCGAGGCGCTCCAAGGTCACGCGCGCCGCTTCTATCGGGAGTTCTACCTGCGGCCCGCCTATATCGCCGGTCGACTCACCTCGCGGCGCAGCGCGCGCGCGCTGTGGAACCACATGACGCTGGGGGTGCGCATGGCCCGCCACGTCATGCCACTCCTGGCGGAGTAGCGAGCGCGGGTCTACTGGCAGCTCCCCGTGGGCTGCTCGCTGCCGAGCTCCAGGATGAGGTCCCCGACTTTGAACTTGGTGCCGAGGCTGCCCATGTTCGACCACGCGGGCTCCGTGATGCAGCCGGACCCGAACGAGAGGCACGAGTAGACTGCGTTTGGCAAACCAAGCGTCTCGCCGTCCGCGTCCCCGACGACGGTCATAAAGTCCCCGAAGCCCTGGAGGCCCAGCCAGTAGGTGCCTGCGCTCGTAATTGTGTAGGGTGTGACGAGTTTGATGGTCGGATAGCTGCTCGTGACCGAGACGTTCCAGATCGCCAGCTCCGTCCCGGGCTCGCCAAAGCCGTCGGCGTAGAGCGTGACGTAGTAATTCGACCCCACGGGGGCGAAGAGGCGGACGTGCGTCATCTTGAGCGGCACGCCGCTCGCCGGGATGACGATTGGCGTGGCCACGCGCTCGACCTGGAAGAACTGGTTCACGCTCTTGGTCTGCGGGTGCGTGACCGGGTCGTAGCTGTTGTGCTCGTACCACGTCATGCCGCCACCGGGGCCGGTCGAGACCGAGGCTGTGCCCTTCGGGCCGCTGGAGTTCTGGTCCTTCGCGACCGCTTCGCACGTCCAGGTCTCGCAGGCGCCGGTCGAGCCTATCGGGAGCGTCTTGGCCGTGAGCCCGGAGAGGGCGCTGCCGTTCTTGAGCCACTGGTAGGTGTAGGTGACGGTGTCACCGTCCGGATCGGTCGCCGTGGCGGTGCAGGTCAGCGCCTCGGCCGGCTTGGGTGCCAGCGGCGCGATGGTCACGACCGGCGCGTTCGGCGCGCTCTGCGACCCGCCGCACATGCCAGGCCCATAGGTCACGCCACCCGTGACGCCCGCGTGCAGCGCGAGACCCGAGTCGTCGGGCGTGGCCACCGCGTCGCCCAGCTCGAAGTGATAGAGCCCGACGGTACCCGTCGTCGCGCCCGGCCGCGGTGTTGGGACGAAGTCTGCCGTATAGACCACCGTGCTCGAGAGCCGCACCTCGTCGAGGCTCCCCACGAAGCCGCCCCCTCCGGTGCCGTCGGAGCCGATGTGCAGCCCCGTCGCCGCGTCGATGGGCCCAATGATGGCAAAGCTCGCCTCCAGGTGGCCGCCGACGAAGACGCGCGCCACCGTGCCGTCGTAGGTGCCAGCCACATGGACCCACTGGAACAACGGGAGCTTGGCGGTGCTGGTCGCGCCCTTCGGCGGGCTCGTGTCGATGTCGATGAGCAGACTGGCGGTGCCGTCGCTCTGGAGCTTCAGTGTGAAGCCCCGATCGGTCACGAGGGACCCCAGACCCCGCTTGCTCGCGATGACCCCGTCGGCGTGGGCGTTGAGGCGGACCCACGCCTCGATGGTGAACTTGCCGCCCGCGAGCGCGTTGCCGCCTGCGTCGGGCGTATCGACCGAGCCCGTGCCGTCGAGCACGAGCGCGCGTCCTTCGTCGATGACCGTGTCGGCCGTGGCCGGTGCGCCCGCGGTCTTTCCATCGGTCGGGGTCGCGACGCAGGTCCACGTCTCGCACGCCTTCGCGTTCCCCTTGGGCACGATGGCCCCCGTCAGCCCCGTGGCCGCGTCATCGCGCAACCAGGCATAGCTCACGGTGACCGATTCTCCCTCGGGATCGGTGGCCGCGGTCTTGACCACGCACTCGAAGGGCGCGCTGCTCGTCGGCGAGGCCGGCACGACTGCGACGACGAGCCCCGATGGTGGCGCGTTGGCGAGCGTGACCGTGCTGCTGGTCTTGGGGGTGCCATTCACCTGGCCGTCGGACGGGGTGACCTGGCAGGCGACCTGATCGCCGGTCTTGAGCGTGCCCGGGGCGAGAGTGCTCTGGGTCGCGCCAGTGAAGGGTGCGCCGTTGACGATCCAGGTGGTCGTGAGGCTCACCGGATCGCCGTCCAGGTCCGTGAGCCCCGACGGCTGACACGTGAGGGTGCTCGCCGCGCTCGCGTTGGCGGGGTTGATGGCCACGGCGTCCACGACCGGCGGCACGTTCGTCACCACGGCGGGCGGTGAGGACTTGGGCGCGCCGCTGTCGGTGCCGTCGAACGGCGTCGCCGTGCACGCGACCTGCGCGCCGCTCTGGGTCGTGGGCCCAGGCACCAAGGTGGCCGAGGTCGCGCCGGTGACTGGTGCGCCGTTCAGCGTCCAGGTGAAGCTGTACAGCTCCGGATCGCCCGCGTCGGCGTCGACATGGCCCTTGGGCACGCAGGTGAAGGCCCCGTTCTTGCTGCCAAAGGGCGGCGTGACCACTGCGCTCGTGATGCTCGGCGGCATGTTGCCGATCTGGACGGCGTTCGAGGCCAGGGGATCGCCGACGGCGTCCCCGTCGGTCGGTGTGGCCGTACACAGGACGAGATCGCCGCGATCGAAGGCCGCGCCGTCGAGGGTCGCGCCGACCGCGCCCGGCACCAGCTGACCGTTGCGCACCCACTGGTACGTGTAGCTTGCGCTATCGCCATCGATGTCGCTCCAGCCCTCCGGCGTGCAGCCGAGCTCCGTCGACTCGTTCGCCGGCACCGGCCCGAGCACGACGCCCGTGATGGTCGGCGGCGAGCTCTGGATGGTGAGCTTCGACTTGGAGGTCACGGCGGCGCCCGTCGCGCTCCCGTCGCTCGGCGCCGCGGCGCACCAGACGAGGTCGCCCTTGCCGAAGTGGCTTGGCGCCAGCGTGTCGGTGGTGACCCCCGCGATGACGGTCCCGTTCACATACCACGTGAAGATGTAGCTGACCGGGTCCCCATCGGGATCGGTCGGCTGCCCGGGCACGCACTGCGCCGGCGTGAGCTTGGTGGCCGGTGACGGCTTGACCAGCACCGACAGCAGCGCCGGCGGCGCGTTGCCAATCGTCACGATCGGCGAGAGCGCCGGCGAGCCGCCCACCCCGCCGGAGGACGGGATGACCTTGCAGCGCAGCGTGTCGCCCTTCTTCAGCGCTTCGGCCGAGAGGCTCTGGCTCGTCGTCCCGGGCTGGTCCTGGCCGTTGACGACCCAGACCCAGTCGAGCGTGACCGTGTCATTGGGATCCGGATCCGAGACGCCCTCGGCGCCGCAGGTGAACAGCGCGGTCTTGTCGCCTTCGATGGGGGTGATGGTCGCGGACTTCACCCCGGGCGGCGTGTCGAGGATGGTCATCGGCTCGCTGCCGACCTCGGGCCCCGACTCCGCGCCGTCGGTCGGCGTGAGCCGGCAGGTCAGCACGTCCCCCTTCTGATAGAGGCCGCTGATGAGCGCGCCCTGGGCCACCTCCGTGCCGTTGACCTCCCAGCGCACCGTGGCGCTCGGCGCGTCCCCGTCGGGATCGCTGAAGCCCTCGGGCGCGCACGTGAAGCTCGTGGCCGCCCCGCCCGCGCTCGGCAGCACCTTGGCGGCGGCGGCCTTCGGCGCCGTGTTGCCGATGACGACCTGGGCCTCGCCCGGCGTGCCGTCGACGAGGCCGTCGTGCGGCGTGACAAGCGCGCGCCACGTCTGCCCGCGCTGGGTCGCGGCCGAGGGCACCGACACGCCCGCGACGTTCGCGAGGACGCCGTCCACGAACCAGACCGTGCGATAGAGGACGGGCTGCCCGTCTGGATCGGAGACCGTGGCGTCCGTGCTCGCGACCAGTGTGTCGTCGGTCTTGGGTGCGCTCGGGGCGATCGTGACCTTGGGCGTCCCAACCGGTGCGCGATCGACGGTCAGTGTCGTCGAGGCCGTCGCGACGTGTCCCGCGGGGTCGGTGACCCGCGCCGTTACGACGTGTGCGCCCGCCGTCAGCGTCGTGGTCCCAAGCTCCGCCTCGCCGGCCGCGGTCGGCGTGCTCAGCCCCAAGACACCGTCGCGGTCGCTGACCCACTCGATCCGCAGGTCGACGGCGCGGTCCTCGGGATCGCTCACGGTCGCCCGGAAGGTGACCACGGCGCCCGGCGCGACCAGCAGGCCCGCCACGGGCGCCACCACAGCCACCTTGGGCGGACCGCCGAGCAGGGCCACGGCCCCGTCGCCCGCCCCCGCGTCCGCAGCGCCAGACGTCGCGCCCGTGCCGCCGTCGGTTCCCCCGCCGCAGCCGGAGAGCCAAACGACCAGGACCAAGCAGCGGCGAGCGACGCGTGTCATGAGGCCCACTATACGTGAGCGCGGCTTGCCGTTGTGGGAGAATGTTGTGGAAGAACTGGGAGAAAGCGGGCGACTAGCCCTGGCGCTCGGTGACCGACTGGACGCGGACCTTCTTGAGCTGCTCGACCAGCGGCGCGATAGTCTCTTGGAAGCGGGCCTTGTCCGCGCCCGTGAGGGCCGCCGGCGTAACCGACTTGACCTCGAGCGGGTTAACCCACTTGCCCTTGTGCTTGAGCGCGAAGTGCAGGTGCGGCCCGGTCGCCCGACCCGTCTGACCGACGAAGCCGATGACCGTCTTCTGTGTCACGCGGTCGCCTTCTTGCACTTTGCCGAACTTGTTGAGGTGCGCGTAGTAGCTCGAGGTGCCGTCGTCGTGCTCGATGACCACGAGGTTCCCCGACGCGCCCTTGTTGCCGACGAACGTGATCTTGCCCGAGGCGACGGCCTGCACCGGCGTGTTGACCGGGGCCGCGTAGTCGATGGCGAGGTGGCGCTTCCACTTGTGCAGCGTGGGGTGAAAGCGGTTCATTGTGTAGCCCGAGGAGATGCGCGTGTACTTGAGCGGCGTCTTGAGGAACTCGCGCTCGAGCGACTGGCCCGGCTGCGTGTAGTAGGCGGAGGCCAGGGCGTCGCCGTCCTTGCTGGCCTTGGCGAAGGCGAAGGCCGAGTAGGTGCCGAACTTGCCCTCGTAGGTGGCCGCCTTGAGCGCCTCGTATTGGAGGAAGCGTCCGTTGACGAAGAGCTTGTCCACGACGACCTTGACGACGTCTCCCTGACGAATCTCGTGAAAGAAGTCCAGGTCGAAGGCAAAGACGTCGGCGATCTGCGCGGCGAGCTCCGGCCCTTCCCCGCAGCGCGCGACGCTGCCAAACAAGGAGCTGCCGATGGTGCACCCGAGCACGACCGTCTTGCGCTCGATGGGCACCTCGACGCGCTTGGCCTGGTAGTCGTCGTTAGCGAGCTGGACCTCGTACACGTCCAGCGGGCTGGTGTGGTACTCGAACCGTGCGATGCGGCCGCTGGCGTCCAGGGTGCCCGAGTACTGGTTGCCCGCACGCGCCTTCTTGAAGTCGAAGACCTCGCGCATGGCGCCGAGCACCGGCGCGATCTGGCTGTTGTCCAGGCCCTCCGACAGGAGCGCAGCGAAGAGTGTGTCCCCGCGGCTGAGCGTGCCCTCGAAGCGGCGCGCGACGCTCGTGGCCTCGGGTGCCGGCGCATCCGGCTTCTTCTCCGGAGCGATCTCCGACGGCTTCTTGGGGTCGCTGTCCTTGGCCGGTCGCGACTCCGACTCCGACGGCTGATCCATGACCGCGGGGGCGGCCTCGGGCTCGGGCTCGTGGAAGAAGACGAAATAATTGACGCCAACGATGAGCGCGAGGAAAACCAAGTTGGCGATGGGGCGAAGCGGGCTCCACTGACGTTGGCGCCGTGAGGCGGCTCCGTTGAGGTAGATGGGCTCGCGTAGGTACATGCGGTGCGGCCTCGCTCGAGGTGGTGGGCCTGGGGGCAGGCCGGTGGAACGCCTGGGTAACACGCGGGGTTTTGGCGCGTCAAGCCTCCATTTTCGGGCGACTGCCCACTGCCCGGGCCGCCATGCTACAATGAGCAACCGATGACCCCCGTCCCGCCGCGCCCGCCGACGCCCTCCCTCGCGGAGTTCCTCGACCTCGTCGAGCGCCGCATCGGCGTGCCGAGCCTCGACCGCCTCCAGGACGTGATCCGGCTGTTCGCGATGCGCATCCCGCCCGAGGCGCGGCTCGAGCTCGTCGAGCTCGTCCCGGAGGCGACGACCGCGACCGATCCGGAGATTCCGCGCCCGGCGATGGCGGAGCTGCCGCCCGTGCTCTCGGAGGTCTACGAGCTCTACGAGCAGGCCGAGCGCCTCGCGGGCCGGCTGGAGGAGGGCCGCTACTTCAGCCACGTGGGGTGGGACGAGGATCGGCGCGAGGAGCGGTCGTTTGGCGACGAGTCGTGGGCCAAGGAGATGGACGAGCTGTTCGGACGGGTCGGCACGAGCTACCTCGCGGGCAACGTCGAGCTCGCCGCGCGCGTCTATGGCCGCCTGCTCGGCACCTTCCGGCACAAGGATCGCGTCGGCGTCTTCTGCGGGCCCGAGGTGCCCGAGCGGATGATCACCACCGACGTCAACGACGCCAAGCGCCGTTACCTGCGCGCGCTGATGGAGCTCACGCCGCCGTTCGAGCGGCCGCAGCGGCTGCTGAGCGAGCTCGAGGCGATGCGCGGCGTCGGCGATCGCGAGCTCGGGTTGCGGGACCTGCTCACCATCGACGGCGACGCGCCCATGGAGGGGCTCGAAGCGTTCCTCCCGGCGTGGATCGGCGCGCTCAAGGCCATGGCGCGCGATGCGCGGGGCTTCCGGCGCGAGGCGAGGCGGCTGCTGCGCGAGGCGGTGGACCTGAGCGCCGGCGTCGATGGCATCGGGCGGCTCGCGCGCGAGGAGGGGGACGACCACCCCGAGGCCTATCACGAGTGGGTCGGCGCGCTGGTGCGGCTCGGGCGGGTCAATGAGGCGGTCCGCGCCGCTCGCGAGGGCGTCGGGCGCATCAAGGACGCCGCCTATCGCGCGCGGCTGGCCGATCGGCTGGCCTCGCTCGCGGTCGCGACCGACGACACGAGCCTCGCGGTCGAGGCGACTCGCGCTGCGTGGCGCGCCTCGCCGAACGAGATCCGGCTCCTGCGTCTCGCCGCCGCCGCCGAGCGCGCCGACGTGCTGCGATCGGTGCTCACGCTCGAGGCCGGCACCGTGCTGCGACCCGACTGGCCGCACTCCGATGCGCTCGCCTGCCGCGTGCTGCTGCTCGCGGGCCGCCACGAGGAGGCGCTCACCCGCTTTCAGCGCGCCGACGCGCTCGGCTGGGGTCGGCCGGATCATGCCGGCTCGGTCGTGCTCCCGTTCGTGCTGCTCGCCGCGACGGGTCATGCGATTCCGCCCCGCGGCTCGGCGCTCGAGTCGCTCTGGAGCGAGCTCGACACGCCCAACCGCGCCTACTTCGATCGCCGGCTCCTGATGGATCAGCTCGCGGACATGGACTCCGAGGAGCCGACCGAGCGCCAGGACGCCTCCGCCGCGCTCGACAACGGCCGGCCGTACTCGGACCTGCTCCAGGAGTCGATCGAGAACGCGCCCATCCCGGACGCCTATCGGCGGCGCATGCTGGAGGTCGCGCGGCAGCGGGTCGAGGAGGTCGTGCGCGAGATCCTGACCGGCCAGCATCGGCGCGGGCATGCCGTCGCAGCCAAGCTGGTCGTCGCGGTCGGCGAGGCGCTGGCGCTCTCGGCCTCCGTCGACGAAGGGCGCACGTTCGTCCGCGCGATGCGCCGCGAGTACACGCGGTTTGCGACCTTCAAAGACGAGCTCGACCACATTCGGACGGCGTCGGCGATCCTGCCGGACCTCGGGCCTCGGCCGGATCGACCGCCGCTCTTCGTCATCAAGTGACCCGTCAGTCAATGAACGCCGGTAGCGTTACCGAGTAGTCGGAGGCCTCGCCCACGCACGCGAGCCGATGCCCCGCGCGCCGGACCTGCCAGCCGCAGAAGCGCGGGCCCGACCAGAACCAGTCAACGCCGTCGGTGAGCCCCCCGAGTCCCACGGTCTCATCCGCGAGCGGGTGCGCGCGGCTGCCGAGGTTGCGCTCCGGCAGCGTGAGCACGGTCGCGCTGAAGCCCTCGCCGCAGTCGTCGGAGCCCGCCAGGCCGCCGAGATCGCAGGCCCCGAGGCTCGCGTACACGGCGTGCTTCCCATGGGCGAGGTAGAGCACCGGGTGCGGGTTGCCGTCACCGAGGTCGATGACGTCGAAGGTCATCGCCGGTGCCCACCCCGACGTGTCGGTCGCCGTCCCGAAGTGCTGCGACAGATAGCCGAGCTCCAGCGTGAGGACCGCGGTCTGAGCCGACTTGACGCTGTCGATGGCCACGGACGTGCGCCAGTCGAACACGGCCAGCTCCGCGTCGCCGAGGTGGCCCGACGCGCCCGCCAGATCGGGGTCGCCCCCGTCACGCAGGAAGCCGAAGGCGATGAGGACCCGCACCCCGACCGTGCCGTCTTTGAGCGTGACCGGCGTCACGGCGAAGTGCTCGGCGCGCTCGGCGTGCTTCTCACCCGCGGCAAACCAGAGCGTCGGCGCTACGCGCGCGGCGAGCACCGTCTCGGCGACGTCGAGCAGGCCGTCGTGGTCGCGATCGGGGTTCTCCGGCGTCTCGGCGTCGCTCGCATCCAGCGCCGTGCTATTCGGCGTGGTGTCCGCTCCGACCGCTACGGTGTCTCCCGGTGGACTCGCGACCTCGGGCACCGACGTGCCGGGATCGGGGACTGGGCTGCCTACGTCAGCCCCGAACGCCGTGTCGTCCGCGGTCACGTCGAGCGCGCTCACGTCGGTTTCCACGTTTGGAGCCCCGGGCGCGCAGCCGCCCCAGGTCAGCACCCCCACCCAGACCCCGACCATTCGCAGGTGACGCACCCGCCGACGGTACTGCCCGTGTTCCCCTCCGACAACTGTGCGGCGACTCGGTTCACTTCTGCCGGTGTCCGTGCGACGTTCGCCGCGTGAACCGCGCCCTCCCACTCGTCGTCCTGGCCCTGTCGTTCGCGTCGGTCGCGCGCCCGGCGTGGGCAGCGGAGTCGCTGCTCGAAGGCCGCTCCGGACCGGAGTCGTTCGCGCTGGTCGTCGGCCTCGTGCTCGCGCCCGTCAGCGGCCTCGGCGGCCTCGCCGCGCTCACGGGCAACCTCGTGACCTATCCGCCCGCGGTCGCGCCCGGCGACGAGAGCCCATCGCTCGTCCGCCCGGGCTCCCGCTCGTGGGCCGTCGCGGACCTCGCGGTCGGTGGCGTCAACCTCGCGCTCGGGACCGCGGTCTTCCTCGCGACCATCGGCGACGACTTTCGTGGGACCGGCCTGGCAGTGTCACTGCCACTGCTTGCGCTCGGGACCGTCGAGGTCGTCTTCGGCGCGCTCTCCCTCCAGCGCATCACGGCGAGCCCGATGGTGGCGGTGCGCGCCGTGCCGATGCTCCTCGCCGACGGCCCCTCCCGCTGGGGCGTGGGTATCGGCCTCGTCGGAACCGGCTTCTAGCCCCCGCCGTCGGGCTCGCCTCCCACGCCTCGACGTGGTAGACGCGGGCCCGTGCACCCGTCCACCCCCGCCATCGGCATCGTCACCAACCCCAACGCGCGCAAGAACCGCGCGGGCCGTCGGCTCGAGACGCTGCGTGCGCTCGTCGGCGACCTCGGCGTCGTCTACGAGACGCGCACGGTCGCGGAGCTCCCGGCCGTCGCCACAGAGCTCTGGCGTAGCGGCGTGCGCACGTGGGTCAGCGACGGCGGAGATGGCACCTTCCACGCGCTCCTGAACGCGGCGGCGAGCACCGCGCCCGACGGGCTCTCAGAGCGCGGGCCAGCGTTCCTCCCGACCACCGGCGGAACGGTCGACTTCGTGGCCAAGAAGGCCGGGCTCCGTGGCTCGGCCGACGGCACCGTGCGCGCGCTCGTGGCGCTCGTCCGCGGCGGTCGCGAGCCCACGCGCGTGCGGCTCGACACGCTCGAACTCGTGGGGTGGCGAAACGCACAGCCCGAGGTCCCGTGGCGGCGCTTCGGGTTCGCCGCTGCGCTCGGCGGCGTGGGCCAGCGGTTCTTCGCCAAGTACTACGAGGACCCGCGGCAGGGCGTCGCGGGAGCGCTGCGCGTCATTCTCAAAGGCATGGTCGGCATCGGCCATCGGGCGCCGCTGCTCGGTCGCCTGATCCCGCCGCACCTCGGCGCGCACGCCGAGCACCTCATCCGCCCAACGCCCGCGCAGGTCACCATCGACGAGCGCGTGGTGCCAACGACCGCCCTGCATGGCCTGCACGTCGGCTCCATCGACGTCGACGTCGGCGTGGCCCGCCTGTTTCCTTACGCGCGCGAGCCGGGGCACATGCACGTCGCGGTCGGCTCGATGACGCCCGCGGAGATCGCTGTCAAGTGGATGGTCCTCGCCATGGGTCGGCCCGCCAGCGGTCCGAACTGGCACGAGCAGGCCGCCCGTTCGCTGCTCGTCGAGGGTCGCGGCGAGTCCCTCGACCCCGTGGTCGATGGCGAGCTCTACTTTGGGTTCGATCGCCTCGAGGTTCGCCTGGGTCCCGCCGTCAGCGTCGTCCAGCTCCATGGTGCGGCGTGAGCGGCTCCGCTTGACGGCCCCGTCTCATTCGCCAGAGTGAGAGGATGAGCTCCGACCACATGCAGGCGGCCGCCCTGCTCGAAGGGCACGGCTACGTCATTCGGTACGCGGAGGCCGAGTGGGTGACCTGCGCCGTCTTCGGCCATGGCGAGACCTGGCGGGCCGAAGGCCTCGATCGCGCCGCCGCGCTCGACGGCGTGCTCCGGCAGATGCTGCCCTCGACGCTCGGTCGGGCGCTGCTCCGCCCGCTGGTGACGGAGGGCGTCGCGCTGGAGACCGTGCCGGAGCCGGTCGTCGCGTTGGAGCTTGTGCCTGTGCCGGTGCCGGAGCCCGTGTCTGTGTCTCTGTCTGTGTCTGTGCCTGAGCCGGAACTCGCATCCGCGCCCGCGCCTCGACCGCCCGAGCCGGCCGAGCCTGCGACGCCCGCGCGGCCCAAGCCCCGCATCCTGGAGCCCACGTTCTCCGACCTCGAGCGCGCCGTGCAGTCGGTCGATGCCGTGCGCCGAGAGTTCGAGTCGACGCAAGACCTGCCCCTCTACGCGCCGCGCTTCATGCAGCTCCAGCTCGTCGAGTGGATCGCCCGCGCACGCTATTGGCAGGACCGCGTACGGGACCCGGCCATCGAGGGCCGCGTCACTGCGCTCGCAGGCGAGTTCGGCAAGGTCGCCAAAGCCTACTGGCCGGGCAACGTGCCGCCGCTGCGCCTCGACGCCACCCCCGCGACGACCGGCCAATGGCTCGCGCGCGACACGCTGAAGGGCTGGGACGAGGCGGCGGAGGTCGCCTCCGAGCTGATTGCGCGCCCCGTCGCGACGCTCGACGACTACGGCTGGGCCGACGGCACCGACCTGGACCCCGCGCCGCCCGACGCGAGCGGTCGACTGGGTGACGCTGTCACGCGCTTTGCGAGTTGCCTCGGCGACCACGCCGGCGATCCCGATTCCCCCGCGCTGCGGCGTGCTGTCAACCGCTGGGCGCCTCCGCCGTTTGCCGAGCTCCTGCGCGTCGCCCGCGAGCTGCGCTGGCTCCGGGGGCAGTGCGCCGACGTCCTGCGCTGGGCCAAGCTGCTCGGCCGCCTCCGCTTCACCGTCCAGCTCCTGCGGCTGGGCGAGGCGCACGAGCTCTCGCGCACCCTGGACGCGGAGACGCGCCCGCCGCGCACGTGGGCCGCCCTGCTCGACTACGACCCGAAGCGTCGTGAGCGCCATCGCCAGAATCGCGAGCTGATGAGCCGGCTCCCGCCCAGCGAGGCCGCGCCGAGCGAGCTCGTCTCCTGGTTCATCGAGGCCGCCCGCCTTTTCCCGGCCGATGAGCTCGCGAGCCGCCTCCTCCCGCGCAAGAACGCCGTGCTGGCCTTGGTCGCCGCGACGCTCGAGGGCTCGGACCTCCGGCAGGCCCGTGACCGGTTGCGCGCGGTCCAGAAGCGGCTGCATGCGGGAGACGTCGTGCCGATCGTGGAGGCCGGGCCCGACCTGGTCGAAGACGCGAGCCGCCCGACGGTCCCCGAGCCGACCCCGGTCGACCTTGCGCGCCAACGGGTCGCGGGGCGCAGCGCGCTGGTGGTAACCAACCGGGCCGATCCCAACCTGCAGCGGGCGCTCGAGTCGCGGCTGGAGCTCGTGGTGACCTGGGCCGACGTGAACCAGTCGTCGAGCGTCGACAGCCAGACGCAGCGCATCAAGCACGGCGGCTTCGATCTCGTCATTGGCGCCTCGGGTTTCATCAGCCATCCCGACGAGTGGAAGCTCAAGGATGCCTGCCGGGCGGCAGACGTGCCCTACGTCAGCGCCGGCAAGTGCCGCCTCGTCGGCTGTTCGCTCGCCATCCTGCGGGACGTGACCGGCGCGCGTCAGGCGGCGTGACCGCCCCGCTTTCGCGCGCCATCGTTGTCTGCTACGACCCGCGCCGTGCGCACCACGCTCCTCGCTCTGCTCGTGATCGTCGGCTGTGGCCAATCGGCAGAGCCGGACGCCACGCCGAAGGGCGCCACCATCGCCGAGCCCGCGGGCGGTCGCTGGGTGCACCTGTGCTCGGTGGTCATCGACGGCCCTGCGCGACCGCCGCTGCTCACTGCCGCGCGTGCGACGGCCTCGCGATCCGAGGACGCGCGCCGCGAGGCGACCCGCAAGGCCTGCGAGGCGCTCAAGGGCGGCGAGGCGTGTCAGAAGCAGCAGCAGGGCTGGTCGCTCGAGGCGCCCGAGGGCGCGTGTACGGTCACCAAGCGCTCGCCGACGCAAGAGGAGCACGACTGCGCCGTGCTCGTGCGCAAGGCGCCGGAGTCGCGCCACGTCGAGCGCCAGTCCGAGGCGCGCTCCGCCGAGATCGCCTGCCGCAAGGCGCGCGATGAGGCGTGCGCCGCCGTCGAAGGCGGGCTGCCGTGTCTCGATCTGGAGGAGCACTGGACGCTCCGTCAGGCGACGGGCCGGCGGCGTCCGTAGGAGTCCGTAAGAGAGCGACGACTCAGCGCCCGAGCGGAGCGCGCTGTTTGGCGTCGTCGTCGTTGGCGGCCGGCGTCGTGCTTGCGCCCGTCTTCGTCTCATTCCCGCCGCGCAGAGCGACCAGATGCCGCTCGATCTCCTTGCGATACTCCTCCACGCCGCCGGACTTCAACGCCATCTCGTACCACGTGATGGCCAACCGCGGCTGATTGGTGAGGCGGAAGCACTGGGCCAGATTGAAGGCCACGCGACTCTTGATGACGTCGGTCAGACCCGGGTGGTAGTAGACCTCGAGGTACGCGTCGGCGGCGCCCTCGTGGTAGCCCTGCTCGTAGAGGTCCTGTGCGTAACTGAACAGGTCGCGCGCCTCCTGGATGGGATCCTTGGCCTTCGCTGCCTTGGGCTTCTTGGTGGACTTGGGTCCCTTGCTCTTCTTGTCCGTGCGGGCCTCAGGAACCAGCGCAGCCTCCGCCTCCGCGATGCGGCGCTCGATCTCCGCCCGGTACGCTTCGACCCCGCCGAGCGCCAAGGCGCGTTGGTACCAGCCGAGAGCGTCGAGCGACTGACCCGTGAGGCGGTAGCATTGCGCGATGTTGAAGGCGATGCCGCTCAGGGCCGCGTCACCGAGCGACTTGTCCTCGGCAACCTTGAGGTAGAGCGCCAGCGCAGAAAGGAAGCCGCCCCCAGCGTAGAGCTTGGTCGCCGCTTCGAAGACCTGACGGCTGTCGCCGGTCACGGGACCTGCGTCAGTGGCCGGGGCCTTGTCGCCCTCGAGCTTGGACGCGTTCATCTCGGCGAGCCGGGTCTCGATCTCGCCACGGTACGTGCTCGCCGCGGTGGAGCCCGAGTCGAGGCAGATGCGATACCACCGGGCCGCGTCCGCTGGATTGCCCAACATTCGGTGGCACTGCGCCAGGTTGAAGCTAATCGACCCCTTTTGGTCGGCCGTCACGTCCTTCATCCCGTAGACCTCGTGGTACCACGTGGCCGCCTGCAGGTAGCGGTGCGCCGTGTACGCCGCCTGAGCCGCGGCGAACGTGCCCTGCGGTGTGCCGTCGGGCCGGGGCGCCTCGGTCGTCGGTGCCTTCTCCGGTGCCATCGTCGTTTCGGCCCCGCTCGCTGAGTCCGTGGGGCGCAGTGCCTCCTTTGCGTCGCGATACGACAGGAGGCCGAGCCCAGGTCGCCCTCTCTGCCCGGCAGCCTCGGGCTCGTCGCCGTTCTTGCGCTTCTCTTCGTCACGTCGTTGCAGCGGTCGGTACATTGGGGCTCCTCTACGAAACGAAGCGCTACAGTAGCATGATTTCGCCCTCGATGCACCTGGCAGCGGCCTTTGGTCCATGCTACGCCGCCGCAGGCGGGCAGGCTTCCCGCCGGTGGAGGATGACATGAACGACAATGGCAACGAGCTTGGCCCGCTGACCCCGCTGGTCGGCACGTGGGAGGGCGAGAAAGGCGACGACGTGGCGCCTTCGGACGCCGCAGGACCGCACGATCGGAGCGTCGCGACGAGCTGCTACCGCGAGCGGATGGTGTTCGAACCCACGGGGCGGACCGACAATCACGCTCAGACGCTCTACGGGCTACGCTATCGTACGACCGCCTGGCGGATTGGCGAGGACGCGCCGTTTCACGAGGAGCTCGGCTATTGGCTCTGGGACGCGGACGCCCGACAGGTGATGCGCTGCTTTGTGATCCCGCGCGGCGTCACGATCCTGGCCGGCGGCACCGCGGAGCACGCGGCGCGCGAGTTCGAGCTGGCTGCCACGTTGGGCTCGCCCACGTACGGGATCTGCTCCAATCCGTTCTTGGACCGCGAGTTCAAGACGGTGCGCTACGAGCTGAAGGTCACCATCCACGACGCGAACTCCTTCTCGTACGAGGAGGACTCCCAGATGGAGCTCGCCGGGCGCGCCCGGCTGTTTCACCACACCGACCGCAACACGCTCCGGCGCGTTTTGTAAGCTATCCAACGTACAGAATCGGCTCGCCGTGTTATACTCGCCGCTCGCACGGTGAGGATCCTGTGCATGCGAGGAGCACCATGGCCGCTTCAGAGCGTGAGACTGTACCGCAGCCGCCGGCCGCCACCCCGCAGCGCGAGGAAGAGGCCCCCGCCCGACGTGGCACCCCGCAGCTCAAGGGTCGCGGCTTTGCGGAGCAGTCGGCCCTGCTCAAGCCGAGCGCCAACGCTGGCGCCCCCGGTGGCACGCTTCAGCTCAAGACGAACGCGGGCCCCGTCAGCGGCGGCGCGGGCTCCGACCGCAGCTACGAGAGCGTCCAGAACCTCGTCATCGAGTACTGCGAGCAGCAGCTCGGGGTCTCGCCGCGCAAGTCGCTGGACGTGAACAAGACCGCCGCGCACATGCGGCTCCGGATCGAGAAGAAGAAGGACGCGCGTCAGGCCGCGCTGGCCATCGGAGCGCACGACACGACGGTCGGCGTCGTCGTCAACGAGGTCATGAAGTGGCTCCACCGGGTGCGCGTCGCCGACGTGAAGGCCGGGCTGCGCAAGGCGCCGGCGAGCGAGGCGGAGGTTACAGCGGCGCTCGCGTTCTTCGTGACGGCCACGGGAGGCGCCCACTTCCCCATCGACGGTACGATGCCGGTCGACCCTGAGGGCACTGCCACGCCGCTCGACCTCGCGGGCCTGGCGGATGCGGCGTGGACTGACGCCACCGGCAAGGGCGCGGCGTGGAACCCGCTCGTCTACCCGAACACGTCGTATGCCACGTGGCTCTTCGATCAGCTCGGCTTCGCGGAGATCCTGGGCGAGGACGGGACCCAGCCGGCACCGGGCGCGCCGGCGGCTCCCGCTCCGACCAAGACCACGGAGCCTCCGGCCAAGACGCCCACGCCCACGCCGACCGACACGCCGGTCAAGGCACCGACTGAGCCGCCCGCCAAGGCGCCGACCGAGACGCCCGCACCCGCCGAGGGCGGCGACGGCAAGAAAAAGGAGGAGCGCAAGGTCCTCTCGTGGAGCCAGGGCAAGGAGCCCGCGGGCAAGCCCATCGCGTCGGGCGAGGTCACGCTCGGTGGCCTGTCGCAGGAGGTCAAGGACGCCCTCCCGCCGGGTCTCGACGTCACGTTGCTCGAGTGGCGGCTCTATCGCACGGGAGACGACTTCCAAGCCGCTGTGCGCGGCCTCGGCTCCGACAAGGGCTGGGCGCTGCTCACGCTCAAGCTCTCGGCGTTGATCGAGCTGCTCGGACCGGCGGTCGGCTCGCTCATGACGGCCGTTGGCATCAAGTCGCCGGCCGAGCGCCTCGTCATCCACGAGGAGCGCCACGAGCTCTGCTTCAACCTGGGACCAAAGAGCGAGCCCGACAAGCAGGTCGTGGGCTTCGATCTCCAGGACCTCACCGCGCGCATCCTCGATGGCAACCTTGGCGGGCTGCGACCCACGCGCTTCAAGGTCGTGCTCAAGGAGGGAAGCGTCGCCTACACGAAGGGCGGCACCGTCAGCGACAAGGCTCTGCCGCCCGTCATCGGGGGCAAGTTCCCCGCCGACGATGACCGCGTCAAGGAGGCGCTGGGGCTCAAGGAGAAGACGACCGCGTCAGTGCATTACGGCGATGGCAAGATCGGCCTCGCGGCCGGCGCGGAGGGCAAGGCGCCTACGTTCGCGGCGGTCATCGATCTGGTCGCCGTGGAAGAGCGCATCGTCTGGGCGCTCGAGAAGCTTGGCGCGGCCGGTCAACGCATCCTGGACCTGTTCCGCGGCAAGAAAGACAAGAAGCCCGGCTGGCTCAGCAAGATCCTGCCCAAGATCGTCGATGGCGTGCTGTGGTTCGGCGAGAAAGCAGCCGGCTTCGGCCTCAAGGTCGCGGAGCTGCTCATCAAGCTCGTCGGCCATGCAGGCAACCTGGCGTCCGCGCTGCTCTCGCTCATTCCCGATCATCTCAGCTTCGGCATCGGCGACACCAACATCGACTTCTCGCTCCCCTTCTCGTGGCCGCCCACCGGGTTCATCCCGGACCTGCCCCCCTTTGATCTGTCGCTCGGCGCGCTGCCCGACGCGCTCAAGTCCATCGTCTCGGCGATTGGCGATGGCGCCAAGGCCGTGGGCAAGGTCGCGATGCAAGCCGCTATCAAGACCGGAGACGCGCTGGTCTTTGCCTTCCGTGTCATTGTGGACGGCGTCACCAGATTGATTGTGTTCTTCGACCCGATGAAGGCTCTGGCCAAGCTCGGCGGCGCGGTCGCCGACTTCATCAAGAAGCTGCTCGACCGCAAGAGCAAGGGCGACTCCAAGATCGCCGTCACCCTCAAGAGCGACCTCATCTTGCGGCTGCATGACGGTAAGAACCAGATCGGCTTTGGCCTCAAGGGCCTGCTAGACGGCGTCTCGGCAGAGGACGCCGTGCCCGTGGAGATTGGCTACCACGGCAAGGAGAGCGACGTCATGTACGGCGCCGCTGGCAAAGACGGCGCTCCGGAGAAGGCGCACAAGGCGGGCGACAAACTCACAGTGACTGTCCCCGCCGGGCCGAGCACGCTGCCGGTCGTGCTTCCCGCACCGCCGGCCATCGCCGGCTACTTTGGCGCCAAGGGCGACGAGAACATCTCGTTTACGGCCCACCTCACCTCGAGCCAAGGCACCGGCATCGCGCTCATCGCGCGCTATCCGGCCAACAAGCCCGAGAAGATGCTGCGCCTCGACATCCGCGGCGGCGATCGGCTCGCGCGGCTCATGTCGCGATTCTCGGGCGACGACGACACCGCGACCACGGCCGGGACCGACGGGCAGACCGCGCCGGCCAACAAGAAGCCCGGCTCGAGCGGCAGTTTCCGCGTGGATGAGCCGCTGTCGAAGGACGCACAGGGCTTGGGCCTCATGTATGCCCGCCAGCGCGCTGACGGCAAGGAGACGCTTCAGCTCGGCGTGGGCTACAGCGTCGCCAAGCTCATCGAGGCGTGGTCGGACCCCGGCGTGTTGCTCCAACCGACGATCGCGCACCTCGGCGTCGACAAGAGCTTCCACGTCCGCGTTGGTCACGAGATGCCCAAGCCCGGCTGGGCCAAACAGAAGCTCAGCGAGATCCCGCTGCTCGGGCCACTGGCGGCGATGGTCAACGCCAAGGCGGGCGCCAACGGGACCGTGTACGGTCCCAAGGACTTCGACCCGGAGAGCAAAGCGGGCCTGCGGCTTTATGTGAAGGCCGGCGAGTATGGCGGCGAGATCTTCGTCAGCCCGGAGCTCGTCCAGAAGGTCACCTCGCGGCTGTCCCGCCTGATTGCGGCGGCGCAGAAGGGCATCGCCGCGCTCGGAAAGGCCAAGTCCGAGGCCGGGGGTGCCATCAAGATCGCCGCGAAGATCGGCGCCGATGGGCTCACGATTCGGCACAAGACCAACGACAAGATCTTCGTCCGCTACGGCTGGGGCTCCGTGCTCGGGCTGGTGACCGGTGGGCCGGATCTGGAGTCGCTCATTCCGGATGCGCTCTCACTCGAGTCGCAGAACGTCAGCCTCGCGCTCAGCCAGCGCGCGCCGAGCGGCGAGAAGCCCGAGGGGTTCAAGACGCTCGCGTTCACCGCACTCCCGGGCGTGTTTCAGGGACTGCTCAGCCCCATCGGGCTCAACGGCGACGATCAGATCGTGTTCCCGAAGCCGGGTCCCGAGCTCATCGACGCGACCGGTCGGGTCACGCTCACCGTGTGGGCTGGGCGCGGCAGCCAGTGGCGCGCGCTCACCATCGCATTCCCGTTCGACGCGCTGCTGGACGTGCTGGTGCCCGACTTCGTGGCCAAGAAGCTGCGCTCGGGTCGCAAGAAGAAGGACAGCAATTTCCACATCGATCTCGTCAAGGAGCCCGTGCCGGCGCTCGAGGTCCACGTGGGCAAGAAGGAGCAGAAGTCGGTCCACGTCATGGTCGGCTGGACGGTCGACAAGTTGCTCGAGATCTTCACGAATCTCGATCAGATCGTGGACAACCCGCTCGCCGTGGCCCCCAACAAGTTCGCGGTCGACATCAGCCGCAAGCTCTTCCGCGCCTCGCTCGTCGTCAACGATGGCTGGAAGCCCGATGGCAAGAGCCCGGCGGACTTGTCGCTGCTGGAGGACATCTTCGGCGGCCTGAAGGAGATGCTCGGGACGGACCGGGAGATCGCCCTCTATGGCGACTTCTCGGCCGAGCGCTTCCTCGCCTCGGTCAAGAACGCGGTGACCGGCGACGGCTTCGTGGACGTGGCCGGCTGTTATGTCGTGGCGACCAAGCCCGGCGAGCCACAGAGCAAGATGATCTTTGGTGCGCGCCTGGCCCTGCATCGCTCGCTGGCGCTCAAGTTCGCGCGCGCCATCCCGGGTCTCGGCCAGGTCGTCCGCGTGCTGGAAGGCCTCAAGCACCTGCTCGAGAACCCCGAGGACCTCAAGCACGCGCCCGCCGCGGTCTACGAGATGATCACCGTCCTGCCCGAGATCGGGAAGATGCTCGCGCGCATCGATTGGTCCACGGTCGACGTCGGCAAGACGCTGCTCAAGGTGTTCATGGCGGACCTGCCGAGCTTCAAGCAGGCCAAGGACGTGGCGCGCTTCATCAAGGCCGCCAAGGACGCGGGGCTCGAGCTGCCCGACAACATCGACGGCGATGCGCTCAACAAGGCGCTCGACAACGTCGACGACGGCATGGCGTTCGCGGAGGCGTTCGCCAAGCTGTCGGAGGAGGATCGCAAGAAGCTCTTCGCGGCCTTCAAGAAGCTCCCCGAAGGTCAGAAGGGCGAGTTCGCCAGCGTGGAGGGCCTCCTCGCACCGGAGGGTGGCTTGAAGGAGCTCCAGGAGGGCGTCAAGGCGGACCTGGCGCTCGCGCAGAAGCTCGAGGGCGACATCCTCGCGATGGGCGAGGCGGCCGCAGCGGCCCAGGCGGTCAAGAACGCGGGCGGCACCGATGCCGCGGCGACTGAGGCCTTCAACGAGGCGATGGCGGGCGCCAAGGGGCGGTATGAAGAGGCCAAGGCCGCCAAGGCCAAGGGCGAAGGCGCAAAGGTCGGCGATGTCCCCGCAGTGGATCCGAACGCGCACATCATCGGCGACAAGCTCAGCATCAGCGAGCCGTACAAGAGCCTGCTGGTCTGGTCGGAGAAGCAGTCGTCCATGTCGCTGTCGCGCGAGCGGGTCCTCGAGCTCATCGGGAAGTACGGGCCGATGACGGTCGAGCAGCTCACGCTCGCGCTAGACGGCTACACCGGCGACGCGGCCGAGCAAGGCTTCCTGGTCGCGCTGCTCGCCTTCCGCTCCGGCCTCGTGGAGAGCACGAGCCAGCTCAAGGGCATGACCGAGAAGGACCTCCCGTCGGTCATCGCGATGGTGCGCGCCAAGAAGCAGCTCGGCGGCATGGGCGTCAAGATCGACGTGCCCAAGGCCATCAAGGCCAACATCAAGTACCACGGCGAGCTCGGTTGGAAGGCCTCGGAGGTGCTAGGCGCCGTCACGGCGTTGCCCGAGGGCGTGACGACCGGCGCGTCGTACAAGACCGCGGAGTTCGTCATCGGCGTGGCGCAGCTCCAGAAGGAGCTTGGCGGGCTCACGGTCGATGGCGTCGCTGGACCCGAGACCATCAAGCGCATGTACGAGGAGAAGGTGCACCGCGGCAACCCGGACGCCCTCGACAAGGAGCCGGCCTATCAGCGCGCGGTTCAGGCCGTGATGGAGGCGGAGTCCAAGAAAAGGCAGCGGGCGGACTTGGCCAAAGACGCCAAGAAGCCCAAGGACCCGGACAAGTCGAGCACCGCGAACGAGGACCCGCGGATGCTCCGCCTCAGCGAGATCCTTCCTCTCTTCAAGCCGCGCATCGAGGGCGGCAAGGCGGTCGTGGACCCGGGGGACGTGATCTTGGCCAGGCTCAAGACCTACAAGTTCGACGGAGTCTACGAAGGCGCGACCTGGCTGCCGTCCGTCGCGCCGAAGATCGACAAGCTTCAGGTGCTGGTCGCCAACGGCAAGCCGCACATCGACCTGCGTTTTACGACCAACTGGAAGAGCGTGCCGACGGACGCGGCCGTGGCGCCTCGCACCGAGACGCTGAAGGAGCAGTTCGTCGTCGAGCCCGAGAACGAGATGGTGCAGTCGTCCATCGTGCTCGACTCGGTCGACTTCGCGCAGCTGTTCCAGCCGCTGCTGCGCGTCGGGATCGCCCGAGAGGCCCCGGCGATCGTGCCCGTGCTGCCCAAGGGCGACGTCACGTACCCGGGCATTGACGACTTTACGATCGCCTTCCCTGAGCGCCAGCAGCCTTGGCGTTCCCACCCGGAGATGCCGCCGCATGGGGTGCATCTGTTCATCTTCAAGGGCGACGTGAGCTTCCAGATGGGGCACAAGAGCAAGACTCTGTATAACATCTACAAAGACAAGCTCTATATCTCCGATCCGGGCAAGGTCACCGACCCTATCAGGATCCCGAGCTGGTTTGGCTACAAGTCCACGCAGAACGTGGATGACATCAGCGTCGGTGGCGTCTCCATGACGTCGGTGGCGCTGGACTCGTCGTGGGGGACGGCGATGCAGCAAGGCAAGGTGGGCTTTGAGACTCTGTGACTTCCAACGCTGCGACGGCTCGTCCCGCGAATGTCAACAAGTGAGGACCGTCCCGGTCTGGCCGCGGCGTAAATGGCAACAAGTCAGGACCGTCCCGGTTTTGGTCATGGCGTTCGCCATCGCGGGGTGCACGGTCGAACAGCAGCAGGCCATCAACAACGCGCTCAACAGTGTGTTCACGTTCTTCGACGAGGTCATCGCGGCGTACGACAAGGTCGATTCGACCAAGACCGGCGGGGGATACCAGCCGACGCCCATCGCGGAGCTCGACGGTATTCCGGACACCGTCATCGCGGCGCCCTCCGGGGCGCTGTCGCGCGGGGTGAATTTGAGCGATCGCGTTCCCCCGGCCGGGGACCAAGGCGGGCAGGGGTCGTGCGCCTCGTGGGCCGCGGCGTACGGGATGGCTAGCGCCGTCGCGCAGGAGCGCAAGCAGTGGGGCCTACACACCGCTGAGCACTTCGCCAGCCCGCGGTCGCTGTACGCGCAGGTGCTCGCCAGTCACGGCACCTCGGACTGTGAGCGCGGCGCCAACGGGCGCGACGTCATGGAGCCCTTGGTCAACAACGGCGCCGGCAGCCTCGTGCAGGTGCCGTACACCGACGAGAGCTGCGGCCCCGCCGAGCTGCCCGCGGGCGCGTCGGACTTCCGGCTCGACGGCTACAGCGACATCAACCCGCCCGACGATCCGCAGGCCATCAAGAACGAACTGGCGCGCGGGTCGGTCGTCATGTGGGGCGCCTACATCTTCGACGACCTGCAGTCGTTCAAGGGAGACCGCATCTACGGAGGCAGCGGGACGTTCCTCAAGTCGGGCGAGCAGCACGCCGGTCACATGATGTTGATCGTCGGCTACGACGACGATCGCGCCGCGTTTCGCGTCCTCAACAGCTGGGGCCCTGATTGGGGTGATGGCGGCTATGTCTGGCTCACGTACGACGCCTACGTCACGATGTCGACCAAAGACGCCGACGGCACCTATCGCGGCGAGGCCTGGGTCGCGCGCTCGGCAGCAGCTTCGGGGCAGAAGCCGGGGGCCGCCGAGGGCATGCTCAGCGGCTCGCAGGTCGTCGACTACCGTGGCCACATCGCGCTGGTCTTCAGCACCCGCTTCTCCGAGCCGCTCACCCTGCGCACGCTGGCGGTGACCGATCCCTTCGGTCGCGTGGCCGAGCAGAAACTGAACGTGAGCATGCGCCGGGGCCACGTGCACTTCGACCGCCACGACGGAGCGCAGTGGCAACCCGGGGACTACGGCGTCGTGCTCGGCGTGACACGGCGCGACGGGAGTCTGCTGACCCTGTCTGAGCGCGTCACCGTGGGCACGGTCGCCGACGGTCCCACCGCCCATGTCGTGGCCGCCACGCGCCTCCCCTTTGCCGGCTTTGCTCCCGGCGTGCGCGACGCGAGCGCCCGACCCGCACGGCTGCGATAGGCGCCGCGCCGCCAAAGCTGGTGTAAGGTCAGGGCGTGACGCCCGTCACCGCCATCCCGTCCCGCCTGGGTCGCCTTCTCCGCGGCTTGGGGCGCGCCGTGTATCTCATCGTGAAGTTCGCGATCGAGTTCGTCGTGGTGCTCACCCTTGCCTTCGCCAACGCGGTCTACACCCTTCTGTCGCGCACGGCGCTTTATCTGTCCACGGTCTACCTGCTTATCTACTTCGTCGGCAACTCGCTCGCCTTCAAGAGCTGGCTCATGGTCTTCTTGAGCGAGCTGATGGTCGCTGACCTCGACTGCGCGGCCATCGAGATGTCGCCCGTGCTCTTCCGCGTCACGGTCCTCGACACGGATCTCAAAGACGGTCGGGGGACGTCGGTCATCACCGCGGAGAAGGCGGTCGCGGCCATCGATCTCGGCGCGATGCTCTCCTACGCGGTGCGCTCGTCTTTGCGCGACGACGTGCCCTTCGAGCTGCGGCTCACCGAGAACCACGCCATCGGCGCAAACGTGCTGGTCGAGGTGGACCGTGACGGCTGGGTCGGCATCGGCACCATGTGGGGCAAGACCAAGCCCTCGACCGAGCCCGATGACGGGCCCCCGTCGCGCGTCGAGCTCCTCGGCTGCAAGGTCGAGCGCACGCGGTTTCGGCTGGACGTCAACGACGGGGAGCTCACGGTCGACGCGCGCGACCTGGAGACCACGGCGAAGGTCGTCATCGTGGGCTCGTGGGTGCGCGTGACGAGCCCTGGGCTCAACGCCAGTCGCGGCCGGGTCACCATTGACGGCGTGGGTCCCAAGGGCACGCCGCTCGACCTCCCATGGCACGGCCTCAAGACCGGCCGCGCGCTCTGGGTGGATGGTCGGCTCGCGCTGGAGCGCGCGTTGCTCACAGCCTCGGAGACTCGCGCGCTGCTGGTGGGCAAGATCGAGACGAAGGGCCAGGTGAGCTTTGACGCCACCGCGATGCTCGATGCCCCCCGGAACGACCCCGCCGTGACGCAATGGCTCCCCGATGACACGCGGGCCGAGGCGCGCGTCGTGGCCCGCGTCCTGGGTCCGCCATCGGCCATCGTCGCTGACGTCAGCGTTCAGAGCCCCAGGGTGACCGCCGCGGGCTTCGAGCTCGGTCCGATGACGCTGGCTCTCTCCGTCGCCCCCGAAGAGGCCGCCCGCGCCGGCGATGGGCTCCGTGTCCGTGTCGCGCCGTTCTCCCTGGCGGCCCTTGGCGGCGCCCTGCATGTCGACGAGCTTGTCGCGTGGCCGACGGGCGTCGACGACGTGCGCCTCGCCGCGCGCGCCGCGGTTCGCCTCGACGCGGTCGATCCAAGCGAGGTCTGGAACCTTGGCCTCGTTCAAGGCGCCGTCCCGGCGTTGCTCGATAGCCAGGTCACCGCGGCCATCGACGCGGACGTCCAGTGGCGTCGCACCGACGGCGGCTCCGTGTTCGAGGTGGCCTCCAGTCTGGACCTCGCCGCCACGTGGCGCGGCGCTCCGGGCATGCCTTTGGCGCCGCACTATGGCCTGCGCGCCGACAGCACGGCGGTCATCGGGCCCAAGACGACGGTGGAGGCCGATCTCTCGGCGTGGTCGGGCTCCGAGCGGGTCACGCTTCGGGGCGCCCTCGACGCAGAAGCCGACACGGTCGATGTCGCCGGTGACCTCAGGCTCGAGCTCGCGCCGTTTCTCGCCGCGCTCGGTGTCGCGCCCTCGCCCGACCGCACGCCGTGGGTCTCCGGCGCGTTGCGGCTGGCCAAGCTGTCGGTTCGCGGCCCGCTCGCCGCACCCGACGTCACCGCGAACCTGACGGTGACCGACGCGCGCGTCCTCGGCAATCGCGTCGACGGTCTCAAGGCCAAGGTCGCGCTGCACGACGGCACTCTCACTGTCACCGGTCTGCGCGGCGCCACCGAGCTCGGCAGCGTCAAGGCCGCGGCGACGCTGCACCTCTTCGACGGCGACTTCGCACACCTCGACTCCCGTCTGCCGTTGACGGTCACCAACGCCGAGGTCACCGGCGTCGAGCTCGGGCGCTTCAAGAGCCTCGGCATCACCGGGACCGCGCGGGTCACTGCGCCCGAGGTCCGCCTGGAGCTCGGCACGCCGGGTCTCGCGCTCCACGCCCGCGCGGACGTCCGGGTCGATGACGTGGAGGCCTACGGTGAGCGGGCCTCCCGGGTCACTGCGTCGGTCCGGCTCGACGGCCAGAAGGTCGACGTCAAGCCCATCGACGTGCAGCTCGAGGGCGGAGCGACCATCGCGGCAAGCCTCAGGCTCGACCGCTCTCGCCTCGATCGCCTCACGGCGCACGCGCGCATCTCGGACCTCGACCTCAGCGACGTGCGCGCTCTGGCCAAGAAGAACCTGCCGATCTCGACGCGCATTGACGCTGTCATCGACGTGAGTGGGCCGATGCGTGACCTGGACATCGAGAGCAGCATCACGCTCGAGAAGCTTGTCGCTTACGGCGTCACGCTCGGCAACGCCAAGCTCTCGGTCGAACGGGAGCGCGGCGAGTCGTTTGCCCGCATCACGAGCGGTAGCTTCTTCAAGGGCCTCACGCTCGAACAGGCCCTGCTCGACCTGAGCCCCAGCCTCGTGCCCACGGGAGTGCGCGCCAAGATCGGCTTCGAGTCGCTGGACGTCATCAAGCTCGTGCCGTCGGTCGGCGAGTCCGTCCACCGCCTGCGGCTGAACAAGGGGACGGTGACCGCGGTCGCGAGCTTCGAAGGCACCCGCTCGGTGCTCGTGCAGCTCGATCTGCCGCACCGGGGCCTGGAGATCCGGGCGAGCGCCGACAGCCCGACGCTACGCAACGAAGACGACCTCTGGGTCGCGTTTCACAACGACGAGATCGTCGTCACGCGGCTCGTGATGAACTTCGGCGGCGAGTATCTGGCGGCGTGCGGCAGCGTCGGCCTCGACGGCAAGATCCAGGTCGAGGTCGCCGGCGGCGCCGAGCTCAGCCGCGTCCCGGCCTTGCGGAGCGTTCTCGCCGATGCGTCCGGGCGCATCTCGGTCGGTCCGCACGGCGCTGGGAGGCCAGGGGCGGACACGGACCTCCCGGCGCACCCCTTCGCGGACTCGTGCCTGGGTGCCGTCGATGACGAGGACACGCTCAAGAAGCTCGGGCGCCCGAGCGGCTCCATCACGGTGTCCAACACCCTGCGTGACCCGGTTGTGCACGGCTTCGTCAGCTTCGACGGCGTTCGGGTCGTCCCGCGTGGGCTCGGTCACGAGATTGCGATTCGTCGCGGCGCGATCGCCATCAAGCAGACGGAGGACAAGCGCACGTTGGAGCTCGTCATCCGCGAGGACGCGCCCATCGAGGGCACGTTCGATGACGGCAGCTTTATCCTCTTCGGTAACGCCACGCTCCCGGAGAAGCCCCGGACGACGGCGGCGGGCTGGATCCCGAGCCACGGCACGCTCCGCTTCAAGGGCGATGACCTGTTCTGGTCGGAGGCCTCGTCGTATCAGCTGGCGTTCAACGCCGATCTTGCGGCCAGCTTTACGAATCTCGGCAACAGCGAGACGTCGAAGTATCCGCCGACCTTGGCGTTACGCGGCAAGGTCGACGTGACCGAGGGCGCCTTCAATACGCGCTTCAGCCAGGTCGCCAAGATCTTCGGCAACGCGCTCGGGCGCTCGGTCAACGCGTACTCGGCCTCGCTGACCGAGCGGGTGCCCCTGCTCGGGCGCGCGGAGCTCGGGCTCGACGTGCGCGGCTCGAACCTCCGCGTCAAGGCGGAGATGGACGCCGCGGACGTGACCGGCAACGCGGCGTGCGTGCTGCGCGTCGGCGGCACCCTCGAGGGACCGCAGCTCACCGGGCGCGTCGAGATGACCGATGGACAGCTCGTGCTCAAGATCTTCGCGCGGCGCAACTTCGAGATCACGCGCGCCTGGATCGACTTCGATGGCGACTCCGAGCACCCGCAGCTCGACCTCGTCGCCGAGACGGAGCCGCCCATCCTTCGGCTCGTGCAGCGCCCGGGTGCGGACGCCGATCAGGCGCCCGAAGAGGTCTACTACGTGGTGACCGCGTCACTGAAGGGGCGGCTACCGGACATCGTCCCCGAGTTCAGCTCCCGGCCGGCGCTCGTGCCCGACGACATCTTCTCGCTGATCGTGACCGGGAAGGTGAAGGCGGACTTCGCGCTCTCGGGGCGCGGCTCCGAGTCCACGCTCTCGCTGTTTTCGACCGACATCGCGAGCTACGTGAAGAACGCGCTGCGCTCGGCGTTCATTGAGTCGGCGAGCTTCGCGCCCACGACCAGCGGCACGGGCGCCGTCGACGTCATGACACAGCTCGGCAAGAACATCCGCCTCCAGGTCACCGGCCAACAGGGCCTGGGCTATGGCTCGCGCTTTACGATCAAGATCAGCGACCGGCTGTCCATCGAGGGCACGCTGCGCAACACGACCGAGGAGTCGCGCACCGTGCAGCGCTACGAGACGAAGCTGAAGTACTCGATCCCTCTGGAGTGACTACAGCAGGGGTTGCTGGCTCGCGATCGGCTCGAGGAGCTCGGCGTCGTCGTTCGACACCGTACCCACGCGGCTCGACACCAAATACGACGTCCAGTCGTCGGCGGGCGCGGGGACGAAGAGCCCGGAGAGGAGCTCAGTGCTCTGGATCTCGGGATCCAGCCAGAGCGCCGCGTGCTCCGGGGCCAGAATCACGGGCATGCGATCGTGGATCGCGGCGACGACGGCGTTGGGCGCAGTCGTGAGGATGGTGAAGGTCTCGAGCGACGCGCCGTCGGGTGACCGCCACGCCTCGAAGAGGCCCGCCATGGCGAACGGCGCGCCGTCCTTCCGCAGGATGTTGAGCGGCTGCTTGCCCTTGCCCTCGGCATTCGGCCGCCACTCATAGAAGCCTGTGGCGGGAACGAGACAGCGTCGGCGGCGGAGCGCCGCGCGAAACGCGGGCTTCTCTGCGATGGTCTCCGAGCGGGCGTTGATGAGCGTGGCGCCGATCTTGACGTCTTTCGCCCAGCTCGGCACGAGTCCCCAACGCAGCAGTGCGACCTGCCGGCGACCGTCGGCGCCCACGCGCACGATTGGCGCCCGCTGCGTGGGCGCGACGTTGTACCGAGGACGCCACGTCTCCAGTACGGCGTCATCGTCGATCTCGAACGCCTCCGCGAGCTCCTGACCAGTTGTCTTTACGTTATAGCGACCACACACGGCGAGGCCTCCGGGCGCGCCGAGAATGCGGGAGAACGACGACGGCCGCAAATTCGCGCCTCCCCCTCGTCGTAGCAACGCGAGCGGCTATACTCCGCCCGTGGCTCCCGCCCTCCTCCAGCCCACGGCCCAAGCAGCCACGGCCGTCCTCGCCGTGACGCTCACCGCCACAGGCGCGGGCCTCGTCTGGCTCTCGGCCGAGGACACGATTGGCTTCTTTCTGCAGGCGCTCCACGTCGTGCTGGGCCTGCTGGCGTGCCTGCCGCTGACGCTCGTCTGCTGGCGCCACGCGCGCCTCCGCGGCATGGACCGCGTCGGTCTCTCGGCGGCCGTCGCGCTCGGCGTGGTGCTGACGAGCGGGCTCGTGCTCACGGTGCCAGCGCTCGTGAAGCTCACGCCTCCGCACGTGTTCGTTCCCGTCCACCTGTGGTCGACGGTGGCGCTGACGGTGCTCTCGCTCGCGCACCTCGCGATGGTGCTGGCGCGCCGCGCGGCCGTCGAGCGCGTCGGACGTCGTCTTGGCCTCCCGGCGCTCGCGGGCACAGCACTCTCCCTCGCGCTGGCCGTGGGCCTCGGCCTCGCGCTCGAGCGCAGCGCGCAAAGCCGCGTGAACTCGGCCGGCAGCGCTGGCTACGAGGTCCCCTACGGCGAGAGCCCCTTCGCGCCGTCGAACGTCCGCGTCGCCGACGACCGCCTGCTCACCGAGTCCCAACTTGCGGGCTCCCTGGCCTGCCGCGCCTGCCACGCGACCATCTACGACCAGTGGTCGGAGTCGATGCACCGCCACTCAGCCACCGATCCGCACGTCGCCGTCGGCGTTCGCTGGTTCATCCGCGACAACGGCGTCGCCGCCGGTCGCTTCTGCGCGGGCTGCCACGATCCCATCGGCCTCGTGACCGGACGCTACACCGCGGCGTCGACCAGCGTGGGATTGAACACAGCGGACGTCGGCGTCGCGCCTCACGCCGAGGGCATCTCGTGCCTCTCTTGCCACGCCATCACGGCGCTGCATGAACCGCGCGATGCACCGTTCGGCAACGGCAGCTACGTACTGGCGCCGCGCGAGCGGCCGGTCTTCGAGGGCTGGCTCTACGACGCCAACATTCGCCTGGATCCCAAGGAGCACGGCCGCGCGCTCATGAAGCGCCCGCTCATGCAGGAGGCGCGCTACTGCGGGAGCTGTCACCAGCAGGCTCTGCCCGAGGGCCTCGTGCACGGCGAGCCAGAGGCCATGGCGCACCTGCATCACCAGCTCCCCGAGTGGGAGAAATCGCCGTACGCCCAACCGGGCCCCGAGCACAAGACGTGCAACGACTGTCACATGCCGCTCGTGGCGGGTGTCGATCCGGCTGCCAAGGACGGCAAGATCCATAGCCATCGGTTCGTGGGCGCCAACCACGCCCACGCGGTGGCCTCGGGCTACGAGGAGCAGGCGCGACTCACGCTCGAGCTGCTCCGAAAGGCCGTGACGATGCAGGTGAGCGCCGCGCCCAGCACGACGGGCGACGCGGTCCCGGCGGGCAAGGCCGCGCTCGTCGTCGAAGTCGCCGTCAAGAATGTCGGCGCCGGGCACAGCTTCCCGTCAGGCACGACCGATCTCTCGGAGACCTGGCTCGAGGTGATTGCCGGTGATCCCGAGGCGCCGCTCTACACGTCCGGACTGCTTGGCAAAGACCACTACCTCGATCCCAAGGCGCACGTCTGGAAGTCCGTCTACGTGGATGTGGCCAACGTCCCCATCGATCTCCACAACCTCGCGTCGCTCCGTCGCATCGCCTCGCATCGGGTCATCCGGGCGGGAGCGACCGACACGGCGCGCTTCGTGATTCCGGTCGCGCCCGGGAGCGGCGACATCCCGGTGCGCGTCCGTCTCCGGATGCGCAAGGCCAACCAGCGCTGGAACGACTGGCTCTCGAACTTTGCCGGCACGACCGTGCCGGTGACCGACATCCTGGAGTCAGAGGTCACGCTGCCGGCGCCTGCGGTCGCCGCCGTGGCTCCGGCGCTCCCTCCGGCGACCCCGACCGCGGCCACTCCGCCGCCGGGGATGGTCCTCGTCCCCGCAGGCCCCGCCATCATCGGAAGCGAGGACGGTGACGCCGACGAGCGGCCGGTCGCGACCATCGACGTGCCGGCCTTTTTCATCGACCGCTTCCCGGTCACCAACGCGCAGTATCGCGAGCTCCTCGTCGCCAAGCGCCTGCCCGGCCCGGTGCACAAGCTGCCGTGGGCCACGAAGTTCAACTGGACCGGCCAGGACTTTCCGCCGGGCACGGCCGAGCGCGCCGTGGTGCTCGTCAACCACGAGGAGGCCAGCGCCTACTGCGCGTTTCGCCAGAAGCGGCTCGTCACCGAGATCGAGTGGGAGAAGGCCGCGCGCGGACCTCACGGCCGGCGTTACCCGTGGGGTGACGACTGGGCGCAGGGCAACTGCCCGAACGTCGCCGGCCTGGAGATCCCCCAGCGGGTCGGCATGTGCCCTCAGCGCGCCAGCCCGTACGGGATCCAGGACCTCGTGGGCGGCGTGTTCGAGTGGACCGAGGACCGCTATGGCGCCTACCGCCGCGAGCATCTGCACCCGAACGAGAATGAGTGGGTGACGACCTACGGCGATCCGAGCTTCACGCTCCGCGGCGTCCCGAGCGGTCAAGAAGGCCCGGCAACGACGGCCTCGAGCCGTGCCGGGCACGCCGACAACATGCGCGCACGCATCGGGTTCCGCTGCGCCCGGTCCGTGGATCCGGCGACGCGACCGCCCTTGACGTACCAGCCGGCCGAAGGACGGGCGCCATGAATCGCGGAACGCTGCTCGGACCGGTGCTCGTCGTCGCGCTCGTCGCGAGCGTGCTGCTCGGCACGTGGGTCGTCGCCTCGCGCGAACGTCCTGGCCCGACCTCGACCGCCGACGTCTGGGTGGAGCCCAGGCTCACCGCCGCTCAGGTCGCGGCCTTCGCGAGCCTGACCCCCGGCGCGGGCGTGCCTCCCGAGGTCACGCACCCTCCCGAAGGCGGCGTCGTCCCCGCGACGTTCCCTGCGCCGCGCCTGCTGTGGACCGACGAGTACGCGAGCCGCGTCTATCGCGTCGAGGTGCGCGAGGGCGGCGAGGGTGCCGTGTTGTGGACGGCTTACACTCAAGGTCGCGAGGTGACGCCGCCGCTGGAGGCGTGGACGGCGTGGAAGGCCCGCACGACGCGGCTCGGCGTGACCGTCACGTCCGCGGGAGTCGAGCCCGACGGCCGCGTCATCTCGAGCGCGCTCGTCAGCAGCCCGGCCATCTTCACCATCGCGCCCGTCGCGGAGTCTCCCCAGGGCATGCTCCTCTTTGGGATGAAGCACCGGCCTGCCAACAGACCCATCGGCACCGTGTCGCTGCTCGAGATGCACCTCCGCATCGATGCGCTCGACCTCGAGCACATGGAGCACCGCGTCGTGTTTCGCTCGAGCTCGGGGCCGGAGCCCACCGTCATCCATCCGGGTCGCCGTGAGCAAGAGCGTGCGGGCCCGCCGGAGTCGCCCGAGCACCCCGATCCGAGCGAGTTCACCACGTCGACGCAGTGCGTCTCCTGCCACGCCATCTCGAACGACGGCCGCTACGTCGCCGTGTTCAGCCAAACCGCCGAGGAGTCCCCGCCGACGTTCGACGCCCCCAACGGTTTTCTCACGGTCCTGACCATGCCAGAGCGAAAGGCGGTGCTCCAGCTGCCGCACGCGTTCATGCCGCAGTTCCACCCGAAGGACTCGAGCCTCCTGGTCTTTGGCGAGGTCGACGAGACGATCGGCACCAAGGATCAGATGATGGTGCGCAAGAGCGATCTGCGCGTCGCCAACCTCCGCACGGGCGCGGTGCGGGACGTGCCGGGCGCCAACGATCCCGGGCGCGTCGAGAACTTCCCGTATTGGAGCCCCGACGGCACGCGGCTCGTGTTCATTCGCACCAAGCCCGGTCAGCTGTGGCACGGCGCGGCAGGTCTGCTGGACCTCGCGACGGTCACCTACGACCCGTCAGGCAACCCGGCCGAGGCGCAACCCCTCCGCGGCGCCTCCGACAACGGCAAGAGCAACTTCCTCCCGGTCTACTCGCCGGACGGTCGGTGGATCGTGTTTACGCAGGCCGATCAGGGCTTCTTCAGCCAGCAGTCGAGCGATCTGTGGATTGTGCCCGCCGAGGGCGGCACCGCGCGGCGGCTCGAGTGCAACGGCCCGCACACGGAGTCGTGGCACCGCTTCAGTCCCGACGGCCGGTGGCTTGCGCTGGTGACCAATCGGGAGGACGTGCGCCGTCCGCATATCTATCTGTCGCGGTTCGACACGACCCTGGGGACCGCGGGCCCGGCCGTGCAGCTCCCCGTGGTCGCGGGCCCTGGGGCGCACACGCACGCGTTCTCGTGGACGGACCGGTTCGGGTGGATTACGGAGTACGAGCTCGCGCGCTAGGCCGCAGCTCGCAGGAGCCTAGTCGTCATACCAGCTCATGGTCTTGTCACACGGCTCATAGTGCACGGCGACCGTGGCGATGGCGCCGCCGCGACCGGCGAGGCGCAGGCAACCCCACGGACGATCGAAGAACAACATCGACGGCAGCTTCTCCGTCCACTTGGGCTTGCCGAACGTGGCCTCCTGATCGGACGGGCTCGCGCCGAGCAGGGGCGTGGAGAGCGTGCCCGTGAACTTTGTGCGCACCTCGATGAAGTCCCGGCCCGTGTAGAAGTAGAAGTCGTTCTTCAAGAAGAAGACCCCGCCGCCGTAGTTGAACGGCGAGCCGTCCTCCGTGTCGCCCGTGGAGCACGGGAGCTGGGCCTTGACCTCGGCTTGGCTCGCGCGCGGCGTGAGGCCGTTGAGCGTGCCGGTCTCCAGGTCGAACTTGAGCGACGTGCACCCGGGCGGCTCACGCGGCCGCGGCGGTGGCTCCTCGGGCTTGGTCGTGGCACAGGCGACGGTACACAGGGCAGACAGCGTTAGCAGCAGGGTCGGTCTCATGGTTCCTCCGTTCATGCGCGAGCAGACGCTCGGCGGCGTCGCAAGTGAAATCGGCTACTCGAAGGTGATGGGCGGGCTTACGTTCAGCCGATTGGCGGCCCCGAGGACCTCACTGGCCGCCTTCGGGTAGAAGCGCAGGCGCCAGGTCGCGCTCTCGTTCGGGGGCAGCGTCTCGTCGACGAAGCTCACGTCGGTCGCCGTGATGCGCGCCGCCAGATGCACCGTGCGCTGATCGAGCACGAGCGTCCACTTCGGACCGATGCCCAGCAGCCCGTTGCACAGCGGCATGCCGATGACGAGCGACTTCTTGGTCTTCTGGTCCTTGGCCGCCTGGGTCGCAGAGCGCGAGTACGACTTGACCGAGGACTCGCCGACCCCGGGAGAATAGATGATGTTGTCCGTCGTCAGCGGCACGCTCACCCGCACGGGCGGCGGGCTCTCGGGACCGACGGCGGTCTTGTCGGTGGCGGGGAAGGTGACCGCCAGCTCGACCCAGTCGCCGTGGTTGGTCCAGGCCGTCGTCGAGGGCCGGTCGCTCACGACCTGTACGGTGCCAAGCCCAGGCGGTGCATCCGGCAGCGGGCTCCCTGCGCTGGTGGACACGCCACCGGCCGCGATCGCCTGCGTGCTCGGATCGACCGTGGCAGGCAGGCTCTGCCCCAGCACCCCGAGGAGCGCCTTGCCCAGCGCGAGCCCGGTGTCGAGCGCGTTCTTGCCGTGCGTGAGGCCGTAGACGACCTCCGTCTTGACCGGCCGCCAGCCCGTCGCGTCGCTCACCTCGGCCAGCAACAGCTCGCGCACGGCCCAGTCGTGCCAGCTGCGTGCGCGCTTGGCGGAGGCGTGTCCTTGCGCCTCGAGCTTGCGCACGAGCACCTCCGCCGCCGTGAGCGTCTGCCGCGCGCGGACGCATTGGGTGAGCACGGCGTTGTCGCGCTCGTCGCCGGGTGACTGACCCTTGCCGCCCATCCACAGCGCCATGTTGCCGCTGTCATCGGGGTGCCACGTGCCGTCCAGCACGGGCGGCACGAGCGGCGCCGGCGTGAGCGTTTTGGCTTTGACCCGCTCGCGCAGGATGGCGAGGTAGTGGCTCACGGGCGCCATCGAGACCCCCTTGGCCTCCAAGGCCGTGAGCTTGTCCTCGTACTCGGTCTTCAGGTAGGTCGCGTCGTACTTGAAGACATCGAAGAGGTACGGGTTGGCCTTGTGCGTGGCGAGCAGCTCGCCATCGTCGACGAAGCTCCACTCCACCGTCAGGCCGTCAGCCGTCATTCCGTCGGTCGTGAGCGCGAGCAGGCCGTCGTTGTCGTAGAGGAGCGCCGGCGTCCGTGCGCCGTGCCAGTAGCCGGCGAGCCCGCGCGGTAGCATCACGACGCCGTCCTCCATGTCCTTGGCAAAGGTTTGTACGCCGGGTCCGAACTGGCCCTCCTGAAGAAAGTAGACAGGCACGCGCGGAATACACAACGCCTCGACGGTGCGCGCATTCTGCTGCCAGCTCCACTGCATGTCCTGCCGCGGGTGCGCGACGACGAGCTGGTCGGACCAGTGATACGTCATCAGATCGACCTGACCGCGCTTGACGAGCGCGGCGAAGCGCCGGAGCACCTTCGGGTGGCGCTCGGCCATGACCTCCAGCATGTAGCCCTGCATCTCGAAGCTCGCGCCCCAGGTCGGGTGCTTCTCGTAGAGCGCGACGAGCGGCTCGAAGCTCTCGATGACGATGGCGTCCTCCATCGCCTCGGCGCTGACCGTCTGCCCGAAGTAGTCGTCGAGGCCGCCTGCGACGTATTGGATGTTGAAGTGGAAGATCGCCAGCGAGAAGTGCTTTGCGTCCGCTGGGAAGCTCGCCTTGTCGGGCGGCGTGACGTCGCAGGCGGTCGTCCACGGCGCGTGGGCGGGCGGGTCACTGTCGAGGAGCGAGGGTGCGACCGTCGTCTCGGCGCCGTGATCGGCCGCTACACCAGGGTCGCTCGTGGGGCCGAGGTCTGCCGGCGAAGCGGTGAGGTCCGCTCCGCCGTCGTTTGTGGTCAGAACCTCTGCGGCCGCGTCCGCGGTCGGGCTCGGCGTCGTCGCGGGATTGCTCGCGCTGCAACCGAGGGTCAGGGCGAGCGCGAAGCTGAGGTGATGTCGAGTACGCATGGCGGGCCTCCGGGTCGCGCATCATAGCGCCACGCGGGGTCGATGTGCACGCCGGGCGGTGCTAACGTCCCGACTCGCGATGCGCACCTTGCTCCTCGTCTCGTGCGGCGGCGCCCTCGGCACCGCGGCCCGCTTTCTGATTGGCCAGTGGGCCATCGCGCGCCTCGGTACGGCATTCCCGTGGGGCACGCTGCTCGTCAACCTGATTGGCTCGCTGCTCATGGCCGTCGTCGTGGAGCTGGCGCTGCGACCGGGCTGGCTCTCCCCGACGTCCAAGCTCGTGCTCACGACGGGCCTCATGGGCGGCTTCACGACCTACTCGGCGTTCTGCTGGGAGACCGTGCAGGCGCTCGAGTCGCGCGCCTACGGCCTGGCCTTTGGCTACGTCGCCGCGACCCTCCTCGGCTGCCTGCTGGCGTGTGCCCTCGGCCTCGCCCTCGTCCGCCTCGTGGTCCCCTGAAGGTTGGTCCCCTGAAAAATCTCCGGCGATTCGCACGGGGCGTGGCAACTCAATGGCAGAGGCCCGCGCAGGACCTCGCAGCGCACCGGAGACGCCCATGCAGCTCGCACTCGCCGACCGCTCTGACCGCTTCCCCACCTCGCGCCCCGAGCTCCCGCGCGCCGCGGGGCTCGATCTCGCCGCCGTCCTCGACGCCATCGATGCAGGCGTCCTGTTCAGCGAGGGCGACGACCGTCTGGGTTATGTCAATCAGAGCGCAGAGCGGTTGCTGGACCTTCCCGCGGCCCGGCTGCTGACCATGACGCGCTTCCAGCTCCTCCGCGAGCTGCGCGGCCGGACGACGCGCCCGACCGCGGTCGATGCGATGCTGTCGCGCGAGCCACCGCGTATCGGCGTTCAGTCCACCGATCTCGAGCTCGCGTTCCCAACGCGGCGCGTCGTGCGCTGGAGCAGCCGCACGCTTCGGCTGCCGAGCGGCGCCGGGCGTATCGACATGCTCACCGACGTCACGGCGGAGGTCGACCTGGCCGCCGAGCGCGAGCGCCTCGCGACGACGGACGTGCTGACGGGGCTCGCCAACCGCCGCGCCGGCGAGGACGCCCTGCGGCGGGCCGTCGCCCAGGCCACGCGGCATGGCAACGCGCTCTCGATCGCGCTGCTCGACATCGATCACTTCAAGCGGGTCAACGACGCCTTCGGTCATCTGGCGGGCGACGACGTGCTGCGGACGGTGGCCCAGGTCGCCGCGGGTGCCGCGCGCGGTACGGACCTCGTCGTGCGCTGGGGCGGCGAGGAGCTGCTCGTGCTTTTGCCGGACACCGGCCACGAGGGCGCGCTCTCGCTCGCCGACCGCCTGCGCCACCACATCGCCGCCGCGGTCGCGACGCCCGACGGTCGACCGGTGACGGTCTCCGCCGGGGTCGCCACGTTCGACCGCGGACTGACGCTCAACGCGCTCCTCGCCCAGGCCGACGTCCAGCTCTATGCCGCCAAGGATGCCGGTCGCAACCAGGTCCGCTGAACGCATCGGACACGACGCTGACGCGCGCCGGCCCGTATTGGCCGAGGGTCTGAGGCGGCTCCGTTTCGTGGCGGTCGCACGGGTGGAGCCGGGTGCCTCCGGCGGGGGCTCGGGCCGCCAGGTGACGGAGAGGCGTCCTGAGCGGCGGAGGGCCGGCAGGGCGAAGTGCTAAACATTTACATAATTGATAAATCGAAGCGGCTTGACGAGATTTCGAGTGATGCAACGCCCCGTGAAGGCCGTTGGCCGGCTTCGGAGGCCGCGCGAGGTGGTCGTGGGACGTTCTGTGGCTCTGTGACGCCTTGGAGGTAGTTCGTCGGGCAAGAAGTCCATATTGGCCCCGCGGAGTCGAAAAAGCGCCGTGAAGACGGCGTGTTATCCTTCATTCCGTGGTGCTCGGTGCCGTCCAGAGCGGACGGATTCACCTCTCGGGGCTGAGCGTCCTCGCGCCGCATCTCGACGAGCGTAACCACCTGGACGCGCTCGCCGCCGCTGCCGGGCTTCCCAAGCGCGACATCGAGAGCCTCGCCGAGCGGCTGCAGCCCACGCCCGTGCTCGCGCTTGTACCGGCGGCCATGACAGCGCCCGCGTGCCGTGAGCCTGCCCCGGGGCAGGTTGGGCTCGATCTGTTCAGCCTTGCAACGTCGACGGAGCCGAGCGCGCCCGTGACGATCGTGTCGCCGGTCTGCCCGTCGGCTCGGCGGGCGGCCGTGTTGCCTCGCGGAGGCGCGGCCGACCTGGCCGTCCACATTGACTCTCACGCGCCCCACGGCTACCTTCGAGGCTCTCGTCCGTCACCTCCCCGACGGACCCCACCACCACGCGGAGACCCACCCAGCATGCTTCGCCATTCCCCCTCATCGCCGGAGCCTTCCCCGCTGGAGCACCGGCTCCGCGACCGCGGCCGCGCCCTCGCACGGGGCGGCCTCTCGCCGTCGACGCTCGTGTTCGACCTGGACGAGACGCTCTGGGACTGGGCCTCTCCCGTGCTGCGTCAGCCCATGCTCGTGCTCGAGCACGTGGAGTACATCTTCGTGCGCCGGCCCCTGCTGTGGCTGCTGCAGGGCCTCGCCGAGGGCCAGCGCGATGCGCTCATGCTGTGGACGTCGGGCTACGGCTACCGCATCGATCGCATCTGCGAGCATGTGCCCGAGCTCGGTCGGCTGATTGGCCTCGTACCGGGGCAGGAGAGCGCCTCGCTCTCGAACGTCTTCACGCGGCCCGACTACCTGACGGCGCTGCAGCGGGACCCGCTGCTCGTGCCCGACCCCAATGGGCGCTGGCTTGCGCACAAGTTCCCTGGCATGCCGACCGTCGGAGGCAAGCCCGCCGTCGACGCCGCGCGTGTGCTCGTCGACGACAAAGAGGAGAACTGCCGCCGCTTCGTCGCCGCGGGCGAGGGCCGGTCGGCGATCTGGCTGCGCAATACGCCGCGCGTCTGGCGCAACAACTTCACCTGGGCTCGGCTGCCCACGCCGCCACCGCTACAATGGGCCGAGGGCGTCGCCGATGCGCTCGAAGCGATTACCGGAGGGCGCGTCGAACTCTACCCCGTCGATCCGACGCCGAGCGCGTACCCGAACCCGTCGGCGCGCATCCGCATCCCGCACGAGAGACTCTGGCGCGACTGGATCGCCCCCGGTCGCGCGGTCGAGGCCATCCTCGAGCGACGGCGTGGCGGCGGCCCACGCCACACGGTCCCTGCGCGTTCCTAGCGCCCGGCGCCGCAGACCTCCAGCACGAGCGAGACGAGGTGCAGGTCCGGCTCGACGCTACTCGACTTGAGCGAGCGGTCGACCTGATACATGCGATCCAAGAGCCGGGCGAAGTCGGCGTCGCTGAAGAGCTTGGCCTGCCGCAGGAAGTCGCCCAGGAAGAACTGGTGCATCCCGAGCTCGCGGCCGATCTCGTCTTGCGCGTGGCCTTGCCGCGCGAGATCCGAGGCCTGCCAGAGCCGGCGAAAGTGCCGCGCGACCATCGCGGCGATGGCGATCGGCTGCTCGCGGTTGTCGAGCATCCCGCGGAGGATGCCGAGCGCACCCTTGGCGTTGCGGTGGCCCAGCGCGTCCGCCAGCTCGAAGATCGTATGCACGCGGGTCTTGGCGACCACCGTCTCGACGTCCGCGATGCGCACGTGCGGCGCGCGCCCGCTGCCCGGCTCGCTCACGTACAGGATGAGGCGCTCCATGGCCTCATCGAGCGCCGCCAGGTCCGCGCCGATGGTCTCGGCCAGCAGATCCGCGGCCTGGCCGTCGATGGTCGCCCCGCGCTCCCGCATCCGCCGCCCGACGAAGCCCGGCAGCTGATTGGCGTAGAGCGGCGCGAACTTGACCAGCGTGCCGAGCTTCTTGAACGCACCGGCGAGCTTCGTGCGCAGGTCCACGGCCGTGGCCTCCAGCACGAGCGTCGCGCGCGGCGACGGGCGCTCGAGATAGGCGATGAGCGGCTCGAGCTGCTCGGACTTGGCGGCGTCGAGGCCCTTGACCACCACGACGCGGCGCTCGCCGAACATCGGGAACGTCGAGAGCAGGTCCACCACGGCCGCCGCGTTGGTCTCCTTCCACATCAGGCGCGTTTCGTTCAGCTCGCGCGGTCCGCCGGCCAGCGCGGCCTCGATGACGACGGCGAGCGCCTCGCGCTTCAGCAGCTCCTCGGGGCCGAACAACAGGTAGGCCGGCGCGATCGTGCCACTGCGGACGGCCTCGCGGACGGGGTCCCAGAGGTACTCGTCGCGCTTGCCGGCGGAAGCGCTTCGTGCCGCGGTGTTCTTCGGTGCCGCCACGCGCGAACCGTAGCATGCGCGATCGTTGCAGGCATCTGCTCACCGACGCCAGTTCGTGCTTGCGCCAACGCGCGCGTTCGCTACCCTTGGCCTCCCGAAGCGCGGTCCCTTCCGCGCGCCAATGGCGGCAGATTCAATTGGCAGCAGACTCAGTGGTGGAGGCAGCGGATGCGGACGTGGCTACTCGTGTCGTCTCTCTCGTGTGTGGTCGCGTGCCAGGGCGCCACCCAAGGCTCGGTGACTCCCAGCCCGTCCGGTAGCGACGCGGCGACCAGCTCGGCCGCCAACGGCGAGGTCGCCACCAGCAGCGAGGTCGCCGCGGCGACCGACGCCGCGAGCGCCGATCCGGGCCCGCCCCAGCCGCCGGGCCCGCCGAGCTATACGCGCAACGTCAAGCCCATCCTCGAGTCGACCTGTACGCGCTGCCACACGCCGGGCGGCATCAAGGGCGATCTGCCGCTCCAGACCTACGCGCAGGTCGCCCCCCTCAAGGACCTCATCAAGCTCGAGACGCACGCAAAGCGCATGCCGCCCTGGCTCGCGGGCCCCTCGTGCGCCGACTACGCCTACGAGGAGACGCTCACCGCCGACCAGATCGTGACGCTCGCCGCCTGGGCCGACGCGGGCGCGCCCGAGGGTGGCGTCAACGATCCGCCCGACGTGCTCCCCAAGGTCAAGGTGCCCGGCCTCTCGCGCGTCGATGCCACCCTCGAGATGCCCGTGGACTATGCCCCGCTCAAGTCGCCCGACGATTACCGTTGCTTCCTGGTCGAGTGGCCGCAGGCCGTCCACCAGAGCAAGACCCGCTACATCACCGGGTTCGGCGTCAAGCCGGGCAACGGCACTATCGTCCACCACGTGATCGCGTTCCTTGTTCCACCTAACCTCGTCAAGTCGTTCGAGGCGATGGACGCCAACGAGGCGGGTCCCGGCTACACGTGCTTCGGCGGCGCGGTCGCCGATGGCGGCGCCGTCAGCGGGATCGATCAGGCCCAGGTCGCCTGGATTGGCGCATGGGCCCCCGGAAGCGCGGGCTCTGACCTGCCCGCCGGCACTGGCGTGCGGATCGAGCCGGGCTCCAAGGTCGTCATCCAGGTCCACTACAACACGCTCGCCGCCAGCGGCGTGGCGCAGACGGATCGCTCGTCCATCTCGCTCAAAGTCGACGACGCGGTCGACCGCGAGGGCTTCACGCTCCCGTTCGCCAACCCGGACTGGCTGTCGGGCAACGGCATGGACATCCCCGCAGGCGAGAAGGCCGTCATGCACAGCTTCACGAGCGATGTGACGCAGTGGCTGCCGTACCTCTACGGCGGCGATTGGGCCCAATTCGAGCTCCACACCGCGAGCCTGCACATGCATGTCCACGGCGTGAAGGCGCGCGCCTTCATCAAGCGCAAGGACGGCACCGAGGAGTGCCTGCTCGACATCCCGCGCTGGGACTTCGGGTGGCAGCGGTCGTACCCGTTCAAGGTGCCGCGACCGTTTGCGACCGGGGATCGCCTGGGTATCGAGTGCGTCTGGGACAACTCGGCCGAGGCGCAGCCTTGGGTCGACGGCAAGCCCACCACGCCCAAGCTCATCCAGTGGGGCGAGGGCACGGGAGACGAGATGTGCCTCGGCGTCTTCTACATCACGGCCGCCAAGAAGACGAAGTAGAGCGCAACCACGATGGGGACCAACGAAAGCCTTGATCTTCCCGTGAACAACGCCTAGTCTCCGCGCGCGTTTCGGGTCCCCCCGTCGCGCTTCTGCGACCACGCCCCGCGCGGTAGAGCCATGTCCGACCAACCTGCCAGCGTTCAGCCCTCCGCACCCTCCGGGTCGTCCGATGCGACGTGGAAGTGGGTCGTCGGCGGGCTTGGCGTCGGCTCGGTCGCCATCGGCATCTTCCTCTACTCGCAATACGCGCGCTCCGAGCGCGTGCTCATGCGGGACCTCGACACCATTCGCGACCAGGGCCGCGCGCTGACGCCGGAAGGTTGCATCGACGCTGTCTTGGGTTGGTGGAAGGGCTGCGAGGCCATGTCGGGCCTCTGCGACATGTCGGTGCCGCGCATGATGATGACCTGCCTCCAGGCCGCCGACCGCAGCGCCTATTGCAGCGCGCATCCGTCGGACACGACCGCGGCCACCTTCGGCAAGCAGCAGTGCAAGGACAAGGGCTTCACCTCCACCAAACAGCAGCGCGCCACGTGCGCTTTTTGCTACCGCTCGGTCGACTACCATTGCAAGGAGCTCGGCAAGCGCGCCGCGGTCGCCACGGCCTCCACGGAGGCCCGACCATGAGCGAGAGCCCGCGCACCCAGCCCGGCGCGCTCGCGGATCTTCTGGCGCTCGGCAAGCCCAGCATCCTGCTGCTGTCGGTGATGATGGCGGCCATCGGGCTGTGGGTGGCTCCGGGCGCCATCGGTGTACTTCCCACGCTCGGGCTCCTGCTCGGCACCGGCCTTGTCGTTGCGTCTGCCAATGCGCTCAACATGGTCCTGGAGCGGGACGTAGACGGGCTCATGGCCCGCACCAAGAACCGGCCGCTCCCCACCGGTCGCATGCGCATGAGCACGGCCATCGCCTTCGGCCTCATCACGGGCCTGGGCGGCACCGCCGTCTTGGCCCTCGCCTGCAACGCGCTCACCGCCTGGCTCGGCTTTGGCGCGCTCGCAAGCTACGTCCTGGTCTACACCCCGCTCAAGCAGCGCACCGTCTGGGCCCTCGTCATCGGCGCGTTCCCGGGTGCGGCGCCACCGCTGATGGGCTATGCAGCCGCCACGGATCGGCTCGACGCCACGGGCCTCGTGCTCTTCGGCATCCTCCTCGTCTGGCAGCTCCCGCACTTTCTGGCCATCGCCATCTACCGCAAGCGCGACTACGCCGCCGCGGGCATTCAGGTCGCCCCGGTCGTGCGCGGAGACCGCGCCGCGCAGTGGGAGGCCCTCGTCTACGCCACGGTGCTCGTGCCGCTCGCGCTCGCGCTCGTGCCGCTCGGCGTCGCGGGCGTGGCCTATGGCGTCGTCGCGCTCGGCGCCAGCCTTGCATTCGTCGGCTTCCACCTTCACGGCTTCAACACGCTGCCGGCGCCGCGCTGGGCCCGTCGCGTCTTCTTGGCCTCACTCGCCTATCTGCCCGCGCTGGCCGTGGGCCTGCTCGTCGATCGCCTCGTCGGGCTCGTCGGCTGAGGCTGACGGCGCGCGTGAGTGATGCCGGCCCCATGCTCGTCGTCTCGGGCCTCGGTCAGCGCTTTGGCGACCTCGTGGCGCTGGAGGACTTCGCGCTCGAGGTCCCGAGCGGCGCCTGGGTCGCGCTGCTTGGCCCCAACGGCTCCGGCAAGTCCACGGCGCTGGCGCTCATCGCCGGTCTGCTGCCCATCACCGCGGGCCGAGTCACCTTCGACGGCCTCGTCCACGGCGCCTCGCCGACCGACGTGCGCGTCCGAGCGGCCATCGGCGTCGTGTTTCAGAGCCCCAGCCTGGATCCCAAGCTGTCGGTCGCCGAGAACCTCGGCCTCTGCGCGTTGATTCGCGGCCTGTCCTCGACCGAGGGTGCCGCGCGAATCGCCGAGCTCACCGCCGCGCTCGGCGTCGCCGACCGCATGGCCTCCCTCGTCGCCGAGCTCTCCGGCGGCCTGCGCCGTCGGGTCGACCTCGCTCGCGCCTTGCTCGCCCGCCCGAGTATCCTCTTGCTCGATGAGCCCAGCGCGGGCCTCGACGAGTCCGCCTTCCGCCGTCTGTGGGAGTTCCTGGTTCAGAGCCGCGCACGTGATGGCCTCACCGTGCTCGTCGCCACGCACCGCCCCGAGGAGGCCGAGCTCTGCGACCGCATCGTCGTCATCGACGGCGGCAAGAAGGTCGCCGAGGACACGCCCGACGCCCTCAAGCGGCGCGTCTCGGGCGATCTCGTGATCCTCGAGTCCGACCGGCTCGACGAAGTCCAGTCCATCCTCGCGCAGACGTTGGGTCTGAGCGGCCGTCGCAGCGCCGATCAGCTGGTGCTTGAGTCCGAGGCCGGCCACCGCCTCGTGCCGCGCCTGGCCGAGGCGCTCCCGGCCGGCCTGCTGCGGGCCATCAGCGTGCGTCGCCCCAGCCTGGCTGACGTCTTCGTCAAGCTCACCGGGTCGAGCCTCGCCGCATGAACCGGTCTGTCACGCCGTCCGCCGCGCCAGGCCGCGCCCCGTCCGGAGGCGCCACCTGGGGCACCGTGTCCGCCCTCGTGCTGCGCGAGCTCTATCGACTCCGCCGCGAGCGCTCCCGGTGGACTGGCCTCGTCCTCCAGCCGCTCTTGCTCTGGGCCATCCTCGGTGCCGGCCTGCGCGATCGCTTCGTGGTCCCCGGCGCCAGCGGCCTCGACTACAGCACCTTCTTCTTTCCGGGCGTCGTCGTCATGACGCTGCTGTTTACGGCCATCTTCGGCACGATGTCGGTCATCGAGGACCGCCAGCAGGGCTTCCTCCAAGGCGTCATCGTCGCCCCCGCGCCGCGCTTCGCCCTCGTGCTCGGCAAGGTGTTGGGCGTCACGTGCATCGCGCTCGTCCAGATGGTGCTGCTCGTCGCCGTCGCGCCGCTCGCCGGCTTCTCGCTCGCCGGAGTTCAGCTCCCCATGCTGGTCGCCGCGCTGCTGCTCACCGCGATCGGCCTCGTCGCCGTCGGCTTTGCCATGGCGTGGCGCCTGCCCTCGACGCAGGCCTACCACGCCGTCATGAGCGTCGTGCTCATCCCGCTCTGGGTGCTCTCGGGCGCCATGTTTCCGGTCACCGGCGGCGTGCTCGGCGCGATCATGGCGGCCAACCCCATGACCTACGCAGTCGCCGCGGTGCGCCACGCCTTCGCCGGCGGCCTCGCCTCCACGGGCCCCTCGCCACTCGTGAGCTTCTCGGCACTCTTGGCCTTCGCCGTGCTCGCGCTCCTGGTCGCGACACGCACGGCTCTGCGCCCGAGCCGGAGGATTGCGTGACCTCACCGGAGAGCGGCGCGCCCGGTCGAGCCGTCCCCAAGTGGCGGAACCCGTGGCTCGTCGCCGGCATCGCGGGGATAGCGACGATCACGCTGCTCCGTCCCGTGCTGCGCAACGTGCCGCCCTCGCCCCCGGTGCTCGCGGCCGTTCCCAGCTTCCGCTTCACCGGCCGCTCGGGCCCGGTCACGCCCGCCACGCTCGCTGGTCAGGTCCACGTGGTCGCCATCGCCAATACCGTCAACGGCAACCTCGCTCCGCGCTGGGCGGCGCTCACGCTCGGCGGCAAGCTCGCCGATGGCATCGCCGCGACGCGCACGATCCGGGTCCTCCTTGTCGAGCCCTGCGACGTCTCGCCTCCGCCGAGCGCGCCGTCAGTGCTGGTGCGCGTATGCGGCTCCACCGCGGAGGTCGTCGCCTTCGCCCGCGCGGTGTCGCTCGCCCTCGGTCACGAGGCGCCGCCTCCGAACGCGGACGTCATCCCGCTGGGGCTCGTCCTTGTCGACGGCAAGGGCCGCCTCCGCGGACTCTACGAGCTGAGCGACGACGGCCTGGACGAAGCCTTCCACCGCGCCTCCCGCGTCGTCTCCGAGCCGTGGGAGGGCGGGCCATGAGGCACCTCGCGCTCCTCGTCGTGCTGCTGGGTCTCGCGGGCTGCCGTCGCGCTCCGGCGCCTGAGCCCGTGCCCGAATTGCCCGTCCTGGCCGCCATCCCGGACTTCGCGCTCGTCGACCAGGCGGGAAAGCCGGTCACCTTGGCGGATCTGCGTGGCGTGCCGTGGGTCGGCGTGACGTTCTTCACGAGCTGCCGCACGATCTGTCCGGGGCTGCTCAAGGCGCAGGGCGCTCTCCAGTCGCGGCTGTTGGCCGAGCACCGTCGCGGGCGCCTCGTGTCGCTCACCGTAGACCCCGAGAACGACGACGTGGCGCGCCTCCAGCAGGTCGCGCTCCGGCTCCACGCCGATCCGGCGCGCTGGAGCTTCCTCACGGGTGACTACGCCGTGATTCGTCGCGTCGTGGTCGAGGGCTTCCTCTCTGCCATCGGTGACAAGCGCGCCAAAGTGGCTATGAATGACGTCGACGTCGACGTCACGCACTCCGGCAAGCTCATCGTCGTCGACGCCGCCGGCAACGCGCGCTTCTTCGCAGAGCCGACGACCGAGGGAATCACGCAGGTCCTGGACGCGCTGCGTCGTCTGGAGACGGAGCCACGCCGATGAGCACAGGAGCACGACTATTCACCGCGCTCGTCCTCATTGCCGGCTGCAAAGGCGAGGACTTCAAGGAGCCGCAGACGCTCGGCGGCGTGAGCATCGCGCCAGAGACCCTGAACCAGGGCCGTCGCGTCTACGTGCGCCTCTGCGCCGGCTGCCACGGCCCTGATGGTAAGGGCACGACGACCGCGCGCACGGCTGCCGTCCCGCCGCGCGATCTCACGCTCGGCCGCTACAAGTTCCTGTCACCGCCGGCGAGCGGCGTCGGGCTTCCGACCGATGAGGACCTCGCCCGCTCCATCCGCTTTGGCTTCGACGGGACGCAGATGGCGCCAATTGCGGGCACGAGCGACGAAGAGGTGATGGCCGTTGCCCACTACGTCAAGACGTTCTCGTCGCGTTGGCGCGAGCTGCGCCCCGATCCACCGGTCGCGATGCCAGCCGACCCGTGGACCCACGGCACCGACGCGCCGGGTCGTGAGGCCGCCATCACCCGCGGTTACCGCGTCTACCACGGCGTCGCGCAGTGCTGGGCCTGCCATCCCGGGTACGCGTCGGCCGACGCGCTCAACGTCATGGTCCAACAGGCCGTCGTCGAGTCGGGCGAAACGCCCCTGAAAAAGGTCCCTCAGCGCGCCGATCTCGGGGCGTCGGCGCCGGTCGAAACGGCCTTCGGCAAAGTGTTGCCCCCCGACTTTCTCGGTGATAAGGTCCGCGCCGCCAAAACGCCGGAGGACTTCTTCCGGGCCGTCGCGGCAGGCATCGGTGGAACGCCGATGCCGGCATGGCACGACCGCCTTTCGGCGCGTGACCTGTGGGCAGTGGTTCACTATGTACGCGAGCTCGTGAGGATGCGTGGCACCCCTCGAGCACAAGCGTGGCGACTTGGGATTCCGGCCTCCCCGTCCACGCAAGGTTCCAGAAGCACCAACGGTACCACCGTTGGCGTCTCCGACCGGGCCAGGGATTGAACGGGGCTCCCCCGCGAGCAGGCACAAGGACCTAACGTGGCCCAGATCTTTCCAAAGTGGACGAACTACATCCCGTTGATCGGCGGGGCGGTTGCGCCTCTCGCCCTCGGGACGGTCGTCGCTGCCTTCTGGTACTGGGGCTCGCCCTGGTTCACCGACGTGGGCTACGCGCCCACGCAGCCCATCCCGTACAGCCACAAGCTGCACGTCGGCGATCTCGGACTGGACTGCCGCTACTGCCACAACACGGTCGAGCATGCCTCCCGCGCGGCGATCCCGCCCACGGCCACGTGCATGAACTGCCACGCGAACGTGCTCAAGGAGAGCCCGCGCCTCGCACCGCTGCGGGAGGCCATGGCGACCGACCAGCCGGTGCCCTGGATCCGCATCCACCAGCTTCCGGACTACGCCTACTTCGATCACAGCGTCCACGTCGCCGCCGGCGTCGGCTGCGCCACCTGTCACGGTCGCGTCGATCAGATGGCGGTCGTCTCGCTGCACGCTCCTCTGTCGATGAGTTGGTGCCTGGACTGCCATCGCGACCCGGTGCCGAGCCTGCGTCCGCCGTCGCAGGTCACCAACATGGCCTGGGACAAGGACACGGCCAACTACGACCCCGCGCGGGACCCGGAGCGCAAGCGTCCGGTGACCGAGCTCCATCCGCCGCTCCACTGTTCTGGATGTCACCGGTAGACCCAAGCACCAACCGCCCGCCATACGCCGCACACGCGGCCGACGACGCAGGGACCATCTGAAGGGACGACAGCACCCGTGACGAACGAAACGACCACACCCTCCTCGAATACGCCTGAGCAATGGCGCAGCCTCGCGGACTACGATCGCACGCCGCTCGAGCGCGCGCAGCTCGCCAATCAGCGTACGGAAGGCCCGACGGACCTCGAGATCGGACCGCTCGAGCGCCGCAAGTTCCTCAGCATCCTCGGCGCGACCGGCGCCGTCGCCGGCACGCTGTCGCTCGAGGGCTGCATCCGCAAGCCCGTCGAGAAGATCCTGCCGTACACCACGCGGCCCGAGGACCTCATCCCCGGCAAGCCCCGGTTCTTTCGCACGGCGATGAACATCGGTCCGGCGGTGCTCGGGCTGCACGTGGAGAGCCAGGATGGCCGCCCGACCAAGGTCGAGGGCAACGCCGACCACCCGATGAGCCTCGGCGGCGCGCACAGCTGGGCGCAGGCGTCGGTGCTCGACCTCTACGACCAGGATCGCTCGCGCACCCCGACGTTCAAGGGCGCCACGGCCACCTGGGCCGAGGCCAAGGCCGCCATCGCGGCCGCGTTTGCGCCTCAGCGCGGCAAGGGCGCTGGCCTCGGGCTGCTGATCGACGCGCGGCCGTCGCCCACGCTGCATCGGCTCGTCGGGGAGTTCAAGAAGAGCTACCCCGAGGCCCGCGTGTTTCGCTGGGACCCGACCGACGGCCGCAACGGCCGCGACGGCCTCGCGCTCGCCGGCGTGCGCAACGGGCGCGCGTGGTACGACCTCGAGAAGGCCGACGTCGTCGTGGCGCTCGACTCGGACTTCATGCTCACCGACGGGGACAGCGTTCGCAACGCGCGCTTGTTCGTCAACCGCCGTCGCGCGGGCGCCGAGCAGGGCGCCATGAATCGCCTGTACGCGGTCGAGACGACCTTCTCCGTCACCGGCGCTTTCGCCGACAACCGGCTGCGCGTCCCGAGCTCGCACACGGGCGAGCTGCTGCGTGGCCTCGCCGCCAAGCTGCTCGGCACCAAGGCCCCGCCGGGCGTCCGCGCGGCCATCGAGAACCGCCAGTCGCGGGGCGCCGGTATTGTCTACACGGACAAGTTCCGCAAGTGGATCGACGCCGTGGCCGCGGACCTGCAGGCAGCGCCCGGCAAGAGCGTCATCGTCGTCGGCGAGCGCCAGCCCGCCTGGGTGCACGGCCTCGCGCTGCTGGTCAACGACGCGCTGGGCGCCCTCGGCAAGGTGGCCTTCGTCACGCCCGAGCCTTCGGCGCCGGGGATCGGCACGGTCGAGGAGCTCGGCAAGGCCCTCGCGGCCGGTCAGCTCCAGTCGCTCGTCATGCTGGGGGGCAACCCCGCCTATGACGCGCCGGCCGATCTGGACCTGGCCAACGCCCTCAAGCGGCTGCCGCTCACGATCCACACGAGCCGATCCGTGGACGAGACCTCGTCGCTCGCCACGTGGCACCTGCCCTCGAGCCACTTCCTCGAGGCGTGGGGCGATCTGCAGGCGTCCGACGGCACCGTCAGCATCCAGCAGCCGCTGATCGCGCCGCTGTTCGACACGCTGTCGGAGCTCGAGGTCCTGGCGCTCACGCTCGGCCTCCCGGCGGAGCAGGCCACGGGCCACGCGCTGGTTCAGGCCACGATCCTGGGCGGCGCGGCCGATCAGAACGCGTGGCGTCGCGCCGTGCACGACGGTCAGGCGGCGTTTCGCAAGGTCAAGCCCGCCGAAAACACCTTCGACTGGGGCGGCCTCGAGAAGGCCATGGCCGCCGCGCCCGATCCCACGGTGCCGTCCTCGGGCGCGCTCGACGTCGCGTTCATCGTCGACGCGTCGAGCTGCGACGGGCGCTTTGCCAACAACGCGTGGCTCCAAGAGCTGCCGGACCCCATGTCCAAGCTCACGTGGGACAACGCCGCGTACCTCTCGCCTTCGACCGCGGATGGGCTCGGCCTCAAGGACGGCGCGCTCGTCACGCTCACGCTCGGCGGTCGCAAGCTCGAGCTGCCGATCTGGCGGCTCCCGGGCACGGCCGACAACGTCGCGGTCCTTCCGCTCGGCTATGGGCGCCGGCAGGGCGGCCACATCCTGGAGGGCGCGGGCTTCGACACCTACACGCTGCGCACGACCGCCAGCCTGTGGAGCGCCTCGGGCGCGTCGCTCGCCGACACCGGTCGCACCTACGCGCTGGCCAGCACCCAAGAGCATGGGACCATGATCGAGCCCTTCACGGGCAAGACGCGGCCCATCGTCCGCGAGGCCACCGTCGAGGCCTATCGACAGACCCCCGAGTTCGTCGAGAAGGTCGAGATGCTCAAAGAAGACCACATGTTCCACCTGTGGGATCCGCCGAATCCCACGGATGGCCATCAGTGGGGCATGTCGATTGACCTCAACTCGTGCACCGGCTGCAACGCGTGCACCATCGCGTGCCAGTCGGAGAACAACATCGCGGTCGTCGGCAAGGAGCGCGTGCTCAACGGCCGCGAGATGCACTGGATTCGGCTCGATCGCTACTTCACGGGCGACCAGAACGACCCGCAGGCCGTCGTTCAGCCGCTGCCGTGCCAGCAGTGTGAGATGGCGCCCTGCGAGAACGTCTGCCCCGTCGGCGCCACCGCGCACAGCCCCGAGGGCCTCAACGACATGGCCTACAACCGCTGCATCGGCACCCGGTACTGCGCCAACAACTGTCCGTACAAGGTGCGCCGGTTCAACTTCTTCAACTATCAGAAGGAGAACCTGACGACCTCGCCGCTCTGGAAGATGCAGAAGAACCCGGACGTCACCGTGCGTTTCCGTGGCGTCGTCGAGAAGTGCACCTATTGTGTCCAGCGCATCAACGAGGCCAAGATCGAGGCCAAGCGCGACGGTCACTCGCTCGTCTCCGACGGCAAGATCAAGACCGCGTGTGAGCAGACCTGCCCGACGGGCGCCATCGTGTTCGGCAACGTCGCCGACCCTGCGAGCGCGGTCAGCAAGCAGAAGGCCATCCCGCGCGACTACGCGCTGCTACGGGAGCTGAACGTGCGCCCGCGCACCACGTATCTGGCCAAGCTCCGCAACCCGAACCCGGCGCTGGTGTAAGCATGGCGACGCTCAAGAACACCATCAACCCTGCGGACTTCGACGACGTCGACTACGCGCGCTACCCCGACCAGTTCGACCCGGTCGAGGGCCGCCACCCGCTCATCCTCGGCAACCCGTCCTTCCAGTCGGTGACCAACGACGTCTGCGGCCCCGCGGAGAAGCCCATGCCCTTCGGCTGGTGGGTCCTTTTCGGCACCGCGCTCATGCTGCTCGGCCTATTCGGCATCTCGATTGGCTACCTGGTCTACAACGGCACGGGCGTCTGGGGACTCAACAACCCCGTCGGTTGGGGCTGGGCCATCGTCAACTTCGTCTTCTGGGTCGGCATCGGCCACGCAGGCACACTGATCTCGGCGATCTTGTTCCTCTTCCGGCAGAAGTGGCGCACCTCCATCAACCGTTTCGCCGAGGCCATGACGATTTTCGCCGTCATGTGCGCGCTCTCGTTTCCGACCATCCACGTCGGTCGTATCTGGCTGCTCCAGTGGGTCTTCCCGGTGCCAAACCAGATGGGCGCGTGGCCCAACTTCCGGTCCCCGCTGCTGTGGGACGTCTTCGCCGTCTCCATCTACGGCAGCGTCTCCATCCTCTTCTGGTACGTCGGCCTCATCCCGGACCTGGCCACCATGCGCGATCGCGCCAAGACCAAGCTCAAGCAGATCGGCTACGGCATCTTCGCGCTCGGCTGGCGCGGCTCCAACCGCCACTGGCAGCACTATGAGGTCGCCTACCTCATCCTGGCGGCCATTTCGACGCCGCTCGTGCTCTCGGTGCACTCCATCGTCTCCTTCGACTTCGCCGTGTCGCAGCTGCCCGGCTGGCACACGACCATCTTCCCGCCCTACTTCGTCGCGGGCGCGATCTTCTCGGGCTTCGCCATGGTCGTCACGCTCATGGTCCTCGCGCGCAAGGCGTTCCAGCTCGAGCACATGATGACGCTCAAGCACTTCGACAACATGTCGAAGATCATCCTGCTCACGGGCTCCATGGTCGGCTATGCCTACGCGATGGAGTTCTTCATCGCGTGGTACTCGGGCAACCCCTACGAGTCGTTTGCGTTCATCAATCGCGCCTTTGGCCCCTACGCGTGGGCCTACTGGACGATGATCACCTGCAACGTGGTCAGCCCGCAGGTCTTCTGGTTCAAGAAGGCGCGCACGCACATCCCAACGCTGTTCGTGGTCAGTATCTTCGTGAACATCGGCATGTGGTTCGAGCGGTTCGTCATCACGGTCACGTCGCTCCACCGCGACTTCCTGCCGTCCAACTGGTTTTACTACTCGCCAACGCGCTGGGACGTCGCCAGCTTCCTCGGCAGCTTCGGCCTCTTCTTTACGATGATGTGCCTGTTCGTGCGGTATCTGCCCATGATCGCCATCGCGGAGGTCAAGACCGTCCTGCCCGAGGCCAACCCGCATCACCACGCGGACGCGGAGCACGCGCCCGCAGCACCCTCCACCGCCGTGGCGCACTGAGACGACGGGAGCAAGCCGTGAGTACAGCCACCATGAAAGACTTCGGACTCCTGGCCGAGTTCACTACGACCTCCGGCGTCTATCACGCCTGCGAGAAGGTCCGCGACGCGGGCTACACCGTCTGGGACGCGCACACGCCGTTCCCGGTGCACGGACTCGACCAGGCGATGGGCCTCAAGCGCAGCCACCTGCCCTGGGTCATCCTGGTGATGGGCCTCACGGGCTCCTCGCTCGCCATGCTGTTGCAGTGGTGGGTCAGCGTCGAGGCCTACCCCATCATCTACGCCGGAAAGCCCTACTTCTCGTGGCAGGCCTTCGTGCCCGTCACCTTCGAGGTCGGCGTCCTCTTTGCGGCGCTTGGCGCCGTCTTCGGCATGCTGCACTTCAACCGTCTGCCGCGGCACAACCACCCGCTCTTCCAGTCCAAGCGCTTCGAGCGCGCTTCCGACGATCGGTTCTTCATCTCGATTGAGGCGACCGATCCCAAGTACCACCCCGAGCAGACGGCCGAGCTGCTCCGCGCCTGCGGGGCCGTGGCCGTGGAAAGGGTCGAGGCCTGAGATGCGACTCGCGCTCCTCACCATCGGGCTGGCGGTCACCGCCTGCCGCGGCACGCTCTCCGAAGAGCCGCCGATTCACCTGAACCCCAACATGGACTTTCAGGATCGGTACGAGCTCCAGGAGGAGAACGACTTCTTCAAGGATCGGCGCGCCATGCGGCCGCAGGTCGTGGGCACCTACGCCCATGGCACGGTCGCGGCTGACGACGTCACGCACGAGCACCTGCGCCAGGGCAAGGTCGACGGCAAGTTCACCGACGCGCTGCCCACTGGGCTCTCGCTCTCGGCCGATTTCCTCAACCGTGGCCAGGCGCGCTACCAGATCTTCTGCACGCCCTGCCATGGCGGTGCGGCACTGGGTGATGGCATGGTCGCGCAGCGCGGCGGGCTCGTCGTGCCCAACCTGCTGGATCAGAAGCCACGGAGTTATACGCTCGGGCAGATCGTCAACCAGATGGTCGTCGGCAGCAAGCAGATGCCGTCGTACGCCGCGCAGGTCCCACCGAACGACCGCTGGGCCATCGCCGCGTACGTGCGGGCCCTTCAGTTTGCGGGGGTCGCCCCCGAAGAGCAGATCCCGGCCGAGGTGAAGGCCTCGCTGGGCGGAGGAGCGAAGTGAGCCACCACGCGCACACCATCGACGCGGGTTCCATCCCCCGACTTCCGGCCTCGAGCCTCTTTGCGAAGCTGCCCATCATCGGCGGCCTCGTGGGCCTCGGCGCACTCGGCGCCGCGCTCGCCACCGGCATGGGCGCCGCCGAGACGCGCCAGCAGCTCTGGCACAGCTACCTCGTCGCCTACCTCTACTGGCTCTCCATCGCGCTCGGCGGCCTGTTCTTCACGCTCGTCCAGTACGCGACGCGCGCCGGCTGGAGCATCGCGCTCCGCCGCGTGTTCGAGAACGTGGCGGCCACGCTCCCTCTGTTCCTGGTGCTGTTCATCCCGGTCATCCTGGGCATGCACGACCTCTATCACCACTGGCTCGACCACGACGTCGTGGCCAATGATCCCATCCTGCTCGCCAAGGCGCCGTACCTGAACGAGAAGTTCTTCTTCATCCGCGCGGCCATTTACTTCGCGGTCTGGATCGGTCTGGCGCTCATGTTCTACCGCGGCAGCGTCGCGCAAGACCAGACGGGCGATCGCACCATTACGCGGCGGCTCAACGGCCTGTCGTTCGTGGGCATCGCGCTGTTTGCGCTTACGACCACCTTCGCCGCCTTCGACTGGATCATGAGCCTCGACCCGCACTGGTTTTCGACCATGTACGGCGTGTACTTCTTCGCCGGCTGCGTCGTCGGCTTCTTCGCCTTCCTGTCGGTCATCACGGTCCTCATGCGGCAGGCCGGTCACTTCGGCCGCTTCCTCACCGAGGAGCACCAGCACGACGCTGGGAAGCTGCTGTTCGCCTTCTGCGTGTTCTGGACCTACATCTCGTTCAGCCAGTACTTCCTCATCTGGTATGGCGACATGCCCGAGGAGACCATCTTCTATCGCCTCCGCCAGACGGCGACGTGGCAGCCCGTGAGCACGTTCCTGGTCGCGGGTCACTTCTTCGTGCCGTTCTTCTTCCTCATGTCGCGGCACGTGAAGCGGCACCGGTTTGGCCTGCTCGGCGGCGGGCTCTGGATCATGCTGATGCACTACGTCGACCTGCACTGGCAGGTCATGCCCAACATCAACAGCGAGGCGATGCGCCACCACGCCGGACACGGCTTTCACCTGCATCTGCTCGACGGGCTCACGTTCGTGGGCGTCGGCGGCCTCTTCCTGGCGGCCTTCGGCATGATGCTCGGCCGCTCGACCCTGGTCCCGGCGCGCGATCCGCGTCTGGCCGAGTCCGCCGCCTTCCAGAACGCGTGAGCACGAACGGTCACTTGGAGAACTCCACGCCATGAGCCAGCACGAACAACACCACGCCCCCGCCCCGAACATCGGCGTCGAGCCCGATACGGTCGACGTCCGGCGCATCACGGTCATCGTCGCGCTGCTCGTGATTGTGGTCGTCGCCTCGGCCATCGGGCTGCGCAACTTCCTCGACCTCGAGACGCAGGGCGAGCGGTCGCGCAAGACGGAGCGGCTCGGCACGCAGCTCGCGGGGCAGCGGCAGAAGGAGCAGAAGCGGCTCACGAGCTACGGCTACGACGCCGAGAAGAAGACGTGGTCCATGCCCATCGACGTCGCCATGCGTCACTACGTCGCGCAGCCCGACTCGGTCAAGCCGTGCGAGCCCCCGCCCGAGGGTGCTGGGAAGGCCCCCGCGAAGTGAGCCTGCGCCTGGCCATGATCGTGGGAGCGTCGCTCCTGCTCGCTCTCCCCGCGTTCGCGGCCGAGGAGCAAGAGCCCGAGGCGCTGCGCGGCATCACCGTGCACGACCAGCGCGGCGCTCAGCTCGATCTGGGCCTCACGTTCTCCGATCACGACGGCAAGCGCGTGCGGCTCGCGGACTTCTTCGACGGCAAGCGGCCGGTCCTGCTCACGCTCAACTACTACCAGTGCCGCATGCTGTGCACCGAGGTGCTCAACGGCACCGTGGCGGCGTTGCGTGGGCTCGAGTGGTCGCCTGGAGAGCAGTATCGCGTCGTCACCGTGAGCATCGACGGGCGCGAGACGCCCGAGCTCGCCGCCGAGAAGCGCCGCAGCTACCTGGAGGCGCTCGACAAGGGCGACGTCGACTGGACCTTCCTCGTCGGTGACACGGAGACCATCGCCAAGCTCGCCGAGACGGTCGGCTTCACCTACCGCTACGACCGGCAGGCCATGGAGTGGGCCCACCCCGCAGTCATTCACTTCCTCTCGCCCGACGGCCGTGTCATGCAGTACCTGTTCGGCGTCAAGTACCCGGTCCAGAGCGTCAAGTTCGCGCTCATGGAGGCCGGTGAGGGCAAGGTCGGCTCGACCTTCGACAAGCTCATCTTCTCGTGTTTTCACTACGACGCCTTGCGTGGCGCGTACGGGCCCTGGGCCTTTGGCATCATGCGCCTGGGCGGCATCTGTACGGCGGTTTTCCTCGCCGGTTTCGTCGGAATCCTGTGGCGCCGAGATCGGGCGCGCCAGCGGGCGCACCTGGCTCAGACCGTGGAGCTGTTGGCATGATGACTGGTTCTTCTCTAGGCGGCGTTCTCGCCGACATCGAGTCCAGGTCGACCTGGATGCCACGCGCGGCCTCGACCGTCGCGCACGAGGTGGACGACATCTACTCGTTCATCCTCTGGCTCTGCGTCCTGTTTTTTGTGGGCATCGTCGGTGTGACGGTCTACTTCGCCTGGAAGTACCGCCGGCAGTCGGAGGACCAGCGCACGAGCCCGATTCACCACAGCACCAAGCTTGAGCTCGCCTGGAGCATCCTGCCCACGATCCTGCTACTCGTGATGTTCTACTGGGGCTTCAAGGTGTGGATGAAGATGGGGGTGCCGCCCGACGACACGCTGGATGTGCGCGTGACAGCGCGCCAGTGGACGTGGCAGTTCGACTATCCGCGGGAGGGCTTCTCGGGCGCCAATGAGCTCGTCGTTCCGGTCGGCAAGGCCGTCAAGCTCACGATGACCTCCGAGGACGTGCTCCACAGCTTCTTCGTGCCGGAGTTTCGCATCAAGAAGGACGTCATCCCGAAGCGGTACTCGGTGGTGTGGTTCGAGGCCCCGGAGACGGGCGTGTTCAACGTCTTCTGCACCGAGTACTGCGGCAAGGACCACTCGCGCATGATCACGCGCGTTCGGGTCGTGAGCCAGGAGGACTATCAGAAGTGGGTCGCCACCGAGGGCATGGGCGACGCGTTCGCCAAGATGCCGCTGTCGGAGAAGGGCAAGATCTACTTCAATCGGTTCGGTTGCGGCCAGTGCCACAGCCTCGACGGCTCGGCCAACACGGGTCCCGCCCTCAACGGCAAGTACGGCACGATGGAGCAGTGTGCCGACGGCACTGAGATCAAGGTCGATGACAACTATATCCGGGACTCGATCGAGAACCCAATGAGTGTCATCGTCAAGGGATATCAGCCCAAGATGCCGAGCTTCAAGGGCAAGATCAAGACCGAGCAGATCACCGCCATCATCGAGTACCTGAAGTCGATCGGGAAGTGAACGACGCATGAGCACGACCACCACCGCAGACCATCACGCCCCGGGAGCCGGAGAGCACGGCGACCACGCGCACGAGAGCTATCTCGCGCCGAAGGGCATCCTCTCGTGGCTCCTCACGCTCGATCACAAGCGGATCGGGCTCATGTACCTCGTCTCCGTGCTGAGCTTCTTCATGGTCGGCGGCGTCCTTGCGCTGCTCGTCCGTACCGAGCTCCTCACGCCCGAGGGCGATCTCTTCACGGGAGACACGTTCAACAAACTCTTCACGCTGCACGGCGCGGTGATGGTCTTCGTCTTCATCATCCCGTCGGTCCCCGCCGCGCTCGGTAACTTCCTGCTGCCGCTCATGCTCGGGGCCAAGGACGTCGCATTTCCGCGGCTGAACCTGGCCAGCTTCCACATCTACATCATCGGCGCGCTGTTCCTGCTCACGGCCATCCTCGCGGGCTCCATGGACACGGGCTGGACGTTCTACACCCCGTACAGCATCAAGCCCTCCGACTGGGGCGCGGGCATCACCGCCGCACTTCTCGGCGTCTTCATCCTCGGGTTCTCGTCCATTCTCACGGGCCTCAACTTCATCGTGACGGTGCACAAGATGCGCGCCCCGGGGCTGACCTGGAAGCGCCTGCCGCTCTTCATCTGGGCCATCTACGCCACGTCGCTCATCCAGGTGCTCGCCACGCCCGTCTTGGCTATCACGCTCATGCTGGCGACCATTGAGCGCCTGCTCGGCATCGGCATTTTCGATCCCGCCAAGGGCGGCGATCCGGTGCTCTTCCAGCACTTTTTCTGGTTCTACTCGC
>SXGT01916359.1_pt1 | contig 128099 bp, 120 predicted proteins | sample 3176221 | NCBI WGS metagenome assembly SXGT01 (sample SAMN11356862, study PRJNA531348) | freshwater metagenome | isolation source: freshwater sample F1-120 | place: China: Fuxian Lake, Yuxi | collected 2017-12-25 | reverse complement strand
TCGCCCTCGGATTGGACGCCCGTCACGTGGCCGGTCGAGTCCGTCTCGTAGGTCCCCGCGGACAGATCGATCAGCACGAGCACGTTGCCGAAGGGATCTCGAACCACTGCCACCTGCCCCACCGGAATCGCGAACGGCTCGACGACGACCGCACCGCCGTTGGCGACGAACTGCTCGACGGCCGCGCCGACCGACTCCACCAGCCAGTTGGGCTCGTACCCGAGCCCGGTGGCGAGCACGAGCTCGGTGTCGGAGTCCGGGAGCCCGAGGCCCGCCTGGCCGATCGCGTCGTTCCGCCACCGCAGGACATGTCCGAGCTTGTCGCGGTAGAACTCGAGGCCCTGATCGATGTCGGGAACGTGGACCGTGACCGCGTCGACCTTCCAAAGCAGTGGTTGCTGTCCAGTCATTGGTGGATCGAAATCCTTCCGCAGCGTCCGCTCAGGAGTGCGCGAGCAGCGACCGAGCTCGCGCGGCGGTAACCCGATAGTCAGCGTCACCGATTACGTCGAGCGCGCGCTGCGCGTGCTCGCGCGCGCCCGCCAAGTCGCCGACGAAGTGCAGGTGCTCGGCCCGGTTGAGGTGGGTGCGCGCGATCCACGGCGGGCCGTCGATCTCCACGTGTTCGGCGAGCGCCTGCTCGAACCACCCGATCGTCTCGGGAAGGTCCAACACGCTTGCGAGCCGACCGAGATGCAACGCGACGCTGCCGCCGTAGAAGCCGCCCGTCGTGAGGTGCAGCCCAGCGAGCGGCAACAAGCGACGGTAGATCTCACGACTCGCGGCCACGTGTCGTAACGACGCAGCGGCATCGGTCCAGTGAGCAATCGCGAACGGCCACGACGCGTCGTCGATCACGTCGGGGAGGCCGAGCGCAAGCTGCTCGTCGATCGCGGCTGCGGCGTCAGCGCGGCGGCCGGCGTGAATCGCTGCCGCGATGGCCACCGACCACGCCGCCGGGGTCGGGTTTGGCCCGTTCGCCGTATCCCACGCAAGGTCCGCCACGGCCTCCAACCCGTCGCGCTCCCAGGCGACTCCGATCGTGCCGACGGTCGCGTACAGCGCCGCTTCGTCAGGACGGCCGTGACGCGTCGACGCTGCGGCGAACTCCTGCACGAGTCGTTCGACGTCATTCGGGTCGCCGTCGATCAAGCCGCTCTGAATCGTCAGCAACAGATGTGCGTCCTGCAGGAACGGATCGGGATAATCGGCAATCAGCTGCCGCTGCGATTCGAGGTAGTGACGGCGCGCGTCGCCATCGCCGAGTAACGCAGCGGCGTACCACGCAAGACTGCAAGCCCGGACCCGATCGTTCAGCAAGTCGTCGTACGGCTCGGCGAACCAGGCCCGCCATCGATCGCCAAGGTCCACCGATTTCGCCCGACTCCGGTTGGCGAAGGAATTCATGAACATCGTCGCGAGGACGCTCGGCATTGCGCGGTGACCGACGTTGGGGGCCAACCGCTCGACCTCGGCACACATCGTGTCCCGACGATCGAAGTCACCGGCGAAGACCGCAACGAACGACAGGGACGCAAGCACCCGAACCCGCTCGTCGGGGTTCGAGTCGCCGATTCGTTCGAGCGTCTCCTCGAGCAATGCCATCCGTTCGGGCATGGCGGGCTGATCGATCGTCGTGACCAAGCGGTGCGATGTGGCAAGGCATTCGATCGCGGCAGCGACATCGCCGACGTCGAGTGCGGCACGCGCAGCGTGATCCTGCGCCGCTTCCGCAGACCGAGCACCGGTCAGGCTCTCGGCCCGAGCGAGGAGTCGCAGCAACTCGGCCCGCAACTTCGGTTCGTCCTCGTCGACGTACTCGAGCGCGGCGCGACTCCATCGGATCGCCTCGTCGGGCGCGAGGCGGTCGATCGCGAGCTCCGCGGCACGCCGCGCGTAGACCAGCGCTTCTTCGGATGACGCGGCCGCGCCTGCCTCACCGAAGTGATAGGCGAGATCCGCGACCACGGGTTCGAGATCGGACTCGTTGAGCTGCAAGATGGCCTGCGCGACCGCCCGATGCAACCGCGCCCGACGCGTCGTCGAGAGTTCTTGGTGCAAGGTCGAGCGAATCAGCGCGTGCGCGAACTGGAACCGGCCGAAGCCGGTCTCGGTGATGAGTTGCGCGTTGATCGCGGGCTCGAGCGCATCAAGCACCGCATCGTCGTCGGACTTCGCGGCGATGACGAGCAGATGCAAATCGAACCGCGCGCCGATCACCGATGCGGCAGTGAGCAGGTGTTGCGTCGTGTCGGGCAACATCGACAGTCGGCGTCCGACGACTTCTCGGACACCCTCGGGCAGGTCGCCCTCGGTCAACGACGCACTGACCCATCGGCCGTCGCGCTGGAAGAGCGATCCAGATTCGACGAAGTGGCGGAGCACCTCGCCGGCGAAGAACGGGTTGCCGCCAGTTTCCTCGCTCAGTGCGGCGACCAGGCGGCGCGCGTCGTCGTCGAGCGCGTGTCCCGATGCGAGCGTCACGAACTCGGCGACATCGGCTTCGGGGAGTCCCTTCAGCGCGATGCGTACTGCGTCAGCTCGACGATGGAAGTCGCTCAACATGGCGGACAGTGGGTGCGTGCGATCGAGGTCGGTGTCGCGATAGGTGACGAGGACGAGGAGGCCCGGCACGGGATCCGTCGCCACGATGTGGCGCAGCAACAACAACGATCCCGCGTCGGCCCAGTGGAGGTCGTCGAGCACCAACAACAACGGCGATCGTTCCGACACCGCGGCGAGCCACGATCGAACGGCCTCGAAGAAGCGGATCCGCTCCGCGTCGGGTGTCGACGACAACGCGCTCCCGAGCTCGGGCCTCAGCATCACGAGTTCGGGCGCAAGACGCGCGAGCTCTTCGGGCGTGTCGCCGAGTTGGATCGCTCCCTCGGGCAGCGTGAGCTGGAAGCGCAACGACTCCGCGAACGGCTGGTACGGCTCGCTCACCATCTCGTCGCAACGACCGGCGAGCAGCGCCCCTCCAAGGGCGGTGGTATCCCCTGCGAACTCCGAGGCGAGACGCGTCTTGCCGATTCCCGGCTCGCCCGCGAGGAACACCAGGCGACACGCTCCGGCGACCGTGTCCTTCCACGCATCGTCGAGGGCCGCACGTTCCTTCGCGCGACCGGCGAACGCGAATCCGCCCTGCTGCGCGAGCGCGGGCGGCCGAACCGACGACTCATTGCTGACATCCGCCGGCGACCATTGCACGCGCACGGCGTCGAGCGGTGCGTCGAGCCCCTTCAACTCCAGCGCCCCGAGCGCTTCGAACTCGTGGCCACCACGACCGCGCGCCAGCGCCTTCACCAGGTCCGAGATGTAGATCTCGCCGCCGTCGGCTGCAGCCTCGAGCCGCTGCGCCTCGACAACCGGCAGGCCGAACACGTCGCCGGCTTCGACCGACACGTCGCCGACCGAGATGCCGATGCGCACAGCGAGCGGTTCGTCGCCCCGCGTGCGGTTGTCGGTCTCGATGGCTTGCTGGATCGCGACGGCGGCCGCGATCGCGTCCGAAGCGCCAGCAAAGGTCGCCATGACACCGTCGCCGGTGTGTTTGGCGACGGCTCCGCCGTGCCCGAGAAACGATGCCCGCAGCAGACGATCGTGGCGCTGCCGGATTTGGTCGGCGGCCTCTTCGCCGGTTCGCACGCGGCGCCCCGTCGAGTCGACGAGGTCGGTGAACAGCACCGTCAACGTCTCGACCCGAGACTGCCCACCTGACGCCATTGGCGCAGGGTAATCGGAACCACGCGCCCGCCGTTCAGCACCAGAGCGGGTCGCTGGCCCGACGGAGTAGGGAATCGAGGCGGCGTCTCGCACCATGCGCATCACGTCGACGCATCGGCGTTCCATCGCCGCAGATTGTGGGCGTCGGCCGCGACGACGTAGAGGTTGAGTTCAGGGGCGTCGGCGTCGGCAAGCGCGGACGCAGAGCTGGTCCACGCTCCCGCTGTGACCTCATTGAGGCTCGCGATCACCGGGATGTCAACCGGGCTTTCGCCGTCTCGACCTGCGCCACTCGCGATCGATGGCGTCGGCCCTCCGAGCTCGGGGCGGCGAGGCGGCTGCCCAACCCGAACTCGGAGTTGTCTTCGAACAAGGAGTTCGCCCACGCCGGGCCCCGTCCGTCGCCACACACGCTCCACGGAGTCGTAGGCAGGTTGCCCGCATGTGGCGTCGTCGTCACCCGGTCGAGTAGGTCGCCATGAACGAACGCACCGCCGCGTCGATGCGCGCATCGATGTCTGCCGCGGTTGGCGCCCCGACGCCGAGCGCCGCGCGCAGTTGTTGGTGACCGACAATGCCGCCGAGGAACTGCTCGGCCGCGATCTGCAGGTCGTCGATCGCGACCACGCCCTCGGTCTGCTTCGCTGCGAGGAATCGCTTGAGTCGTTCGTAGGTCCGCCCCGGCCCCTGCTCGAACAGCGTGCGGGCGAGGTTGGGGAACCGGCTGTGTTCGCCCACTGCGAGTCGAAAGATGACGGTCGTGCGCTCGTCGAGCGCGCCGGCCGCGGTCGCCCGGCCGAGTAACCGCAGCCCTTCCTCGAGATCGACGCGGTTCCAGTCGTCTTCGGTGCCGCTCGGCGTCGCCTGGGTCGCGATGTCGTCGATGATCGCGTCGAACAGCGCTTCTTTCGAGGCGAAGTAGCGGTACAGCGTGGCCTTGGAGCCGCCCGCTTCGGCGACGAGTTGGTCCATGCTCACACCGTTGAAGCCGTGCTCCAAGAAGAGCCGGAGCGCAGTCTCGAGGTAGTTCGTACGTCGATCCACGCCGAAACTGTACCGTACAGTTGACATCGCCGTCGCAATACTGTACGGTTCCGTACACCTACGAGAACGGGGGATCCGACATGGACCAAGCCTTCGTCGTGCGCAGTGCGGACGCCGTGCAGTTCACGACCACACCCACCGACACCATGCGTTTCTTGTGCCCGGGCGGGCCGGAGATGCCCGACGTCACCGACGAGACCTTGTCGCCGGGCGACGGGCCTCCCCTGCACCGCCACCCCTGGGCGACCTGGGAGGTCGTCATCGAAGGCGCGCTGCGCGTGCGCATCGGGGACGAGACCATCGAGGTCGGACCCGGCGACCTGTTCTTCACGCCGCCCGACATCCCGCACACGTTCATGGCGATCGGCGACACGCCGTCCCGGCTGATCGGCGTCAACTGGCCGGGCGGGTTCCATGTCCTCTACGCCGACCTCGCGGCGGCGTTCGCCGGCGACGGCCCACCGGACTTCGCCGCGATGGCCGCGGCCGCCGCGCAGCACGGTGCCGAAATCCTCGGACCGCCGATGGCGGTCACCGACGGCATCAACCCGACGGAGGCGTGACATGCGACAGGGCATCGCACGACGCTTGGGGGCGCTCGCGTTCGCATTGGCCCTCGTCGGTTCCGCGTGCGGGTCGGATGACGACTCCGCCGAGGCCACCGAGGCATCCTCGAGCGCTCAACCATCGACGACGACTCATCGCTCTGCCGGGTACGAACGAACATCGATCAACCCGTGGCAGTGGTCGGTGGATCTCGGTTTCAATCAGGGCGAACTCGTCCGCAACGCCACCACGACCCTGCATCTCGCCGGCCAGAGCGCGATGAGCGCCGACGGCGAGCCGATGCACGAAGGCGATCTCGCGGCGCAGATCACGCTGTCGCTCGACAACATCGAAGCAGTCCTCGCCGAAGCCGACATGAGCTTGCGCGACGTCGTGAAGCTCGACATCTACACGACGAACGTCGACGCCCTGTTCGAAAACTATGGACTCATCGCCGAACGGCTCGGCGCCGCCGGCGTCCACCCGCCCGGATCACTCATCGGAGTTGCTCGACTCGCCTACCCACAACTCATGGTCGAGCTGGTCGCGACGGCCTCCAAGTAGGAAGCCCGACCGCGCCGCGAACCCTTCGACGAAGCGGCTCATCAACGATCTCGTCGAGCGAGCTGCGTCGAGCCATGCTCACGGCCCTGGTCCGGCGCCACCAGTCGGGGGAAGGAGGTCGCGCTTGCCGTCGTCGCCGCGGGCGCCGTCGTGCCAGCCCTTGTTGGTCTTCAGGTGGTGATGCCACTTGCACTTGGGGCCGAGGTGCTCGATCGCAGTGCGGTTCGTTTCGGCCCATGTCTCGATGTGATCGACTTCGAGGCCGCGCTGCACGCCGCAGCCACGGACTTCGCATTCCCACTCCGCCAACAGCGCGGCCTTCTGTCGGCGGTTTGCGGAGCGACCAGCGTGCGCAACTGTCCGGACATCGACGCCGTCTCGAACGAGAATGTCGACGACCGCGTCGCCGAGCAGTTGTTTCGCCGCCGTCACGTCGATGGGGCCGATCCCGGCGACTTCGCACGTCTCGCCGACGGCGGTTTGTCCGCGTCGCAGCGCCGTCGCGTCGACGAGCACCAGGCCGTGCAATGAGCCGGTCGCTCCCGTACCGCCGACGCGACCGTCGCGCGCGGCTTCGATCATCGCAACGAGCGCATCCGCGGCGTATGCCTCGGCTGACTCACGTCGACCGTCGCGCCGCGCGTTCGCAAACTCGAGATTCGCGAAGCGATCCCATGTCGGTTCGATTCTCGCGGCTTGTTCGGGTGTCAACGTGACGGCGTAGTTGCGCATCCCGTCGTCGTCGGTCCAACGACGGGCGCCACGCAGCGCACGTTGGCGCGCCACGCGGGCGGTTTCATCCTGTGCGGCGGCTTTGCGTTGTCTCGCCCGGTCGCGCAGCTGACGAAACGATGCGGTCGGCGCAAGAGCAAGCAGCTCCGTCTCGGCCGCGGGATCCTCGCTTGCTGCGTCGGCGATTTGATGCGCCTGCGCGGTCGAGATCGACCCGGCGCGCAACGCGGCCTCGGTGCAGGGAAGCTCCGCGACCTTCTGCGCAGTGTCGGAAACGCGGATCGCCTCGCCGAGCGGGAGCCCTGCCTTGCGAGCGAACCACTCGGCCGTCGTGCGCGCCCCGTCGCCACCATGTGCCCAGGCGGCGGTGTCGTCGACGCGCGCCAGCGCCAAGGTTGCGCCCGCGTCGGCCAAGCGACGAAGCCGAGCGAACTCCTCCACGAACCGCTTCGCCAGCGCACCGTCGCACACGTGCGCGTCGAACTCGTGCACGAACGATTGCAGTGATTCGCTCACCGTCCGAAGTTCGCTCAGAGAAATGCCTCCCGACATGTGACCATCCTGCCGGACGACTGCGACGATCACTCAAAGTGTGCGTGCTACTACGCAAGGTGGTGACGGTGTCGGTGGCCCACGCCGCGGGCATGCTGCTGGGATGGCTGCGACCTGGACGGAGTTCGAACGATCGGCACCCGAGATCGCTGCGGCGGGACACCGACTGCTCGAAGACGCGCCCGGCATCCCCGGCGTCGCCTTCCTGGCAACCGTCGGAAACGACTCGACGCCGCGCATCCACCCCTTCATTCCTGCGGTGTGCGACGGTCGCCTCTGGGCGTTCGTCGTCGAGTCGCCGAAGCAGCGAGATCTCGAGCGGACGGGCCAGCACGCCATCCACAGCCGACTCGGCGACCGCGACGAGTCGTTCACCATCGCCGGCACCGCGTCGCGGCGCGACCACCTCGACGACCGCGACCGCGTTGGCGACGTCATGCCCTACTCCGACATCGACGAGCACCATGTCCTCTACGAGTTCGCGCTCGTCCGGGCGCTCTGGACGACGTGGACGACCCCGACTACGCCCGTACACCATCGCTGGATTGCGCCTGCCAGCTGAGGTCCGGCCGCACGAATGTCACCCGGCCGCGCGACCACCGCGCGCGAGACTGCCCCGAAGCGAGCGTGGCGGAATTGGCAGACGCGCTGGGTTTAGGTCCCAGTGTCCGAAAGGACGTGGGGGTTCAAGTCCCCCCGCTCGCACTCCCGTTGTCGTTTCGACAACCTTCTCCGAGGTCAGACACGGGTTCGAGTTGCCCCGCCGCTGGTGTCTTGCTGCCGATGGTGATCCGCTGTTCACGACGGTTTGCGGCGTCGCGCGTTTCCCAATTCAAAGCTCAGGGGGTGGGGCACCCGGCTGAACGCCGCGCAGATACGCGACGAGCGCTACGGCCTGAGCATCAAGCGCTCGCCGAAAACGCCGAGCGGCGACGACCACGAATGGGCGAGCGATGACACTGACTTCGTGAAAGGAGACGGTCCACGTGTAATCCGTGCCACCGTCTGGCCGGGCGTCGAAGCGATGCTGTGCCGACACTCGGAACGGGTAACTCGGAGCGACGCTGCGGAACTCGGAACGAGTCGACGGATCCCAGACGACCACCTCACTCGTACCGCGAATCGGCAGTCTTCCCAGCCGACCACGAATCGAAAACCGCGTGCCCACGCCGATCGGCCGTCGGTCCGGAGACCACATGCGCACCGCAGGATCGATCTTCGCCGCCGTCTCCGGTGAGTTCACCACCGCGAACACCATCTCCGGCGGACTCGCGATCGCCGTCGTCCGTTCGATCGTCGTCGTTCGCAGTACCACGAATTGCATTCTAACTGATCGGAACGCCGGGCTACTGGCCGACTCGACGGGTCATCCAGGCCTGTATCTCATTCGTGGCAGCGATCGTCGCGGGGAGCTTCGGGAGGATCATCCAGCCGTGGATCTGTTCCGGGTAGACGGTGAATTGCGTCTCGACGCCAACAGATCGGGCGTTGTCGGCAAGTCGCTCTGCGCATGAGAGCAGCGACTCGGCGCCGCCTGCGATGATCAGCAGCGGCGGCAGCCCAGTGAGATCGGCGAAGATGGGTGACAAGAGCGGATCGGTCGGGTCGGCATCGCCCACGTACGCGCTCCCCAACACCGATGCCAGATCGCGTAACGGGAGCATGTCGATCTCGGCGTTCGCTTTGATGCTCGCGCCCGAGAACGTGAAATCGACGTAGGGCCACAGCAACACCGCACCGGCGGGCATCGGCAGCCCCATGTCTCGCGCTCGGAGCAATGTCGCGAGCGCGAGACACGCCCCGGCCGAACCGCCGAAGAAGATCGTCGTGTTCGGGTCGGCCCCCTCCGCGAGCAGCGCGCGGTACGCGTCCGTCGAGTCGTCGAGCGCGGCCGGGAACGGATGTCTCGGCGCGAGCCGGTACTCGATGCTGTACGTCTCGCATCGGGTGCTCAGAGCCTGGTCCGAGGCCGGTCGCCGCTCGGTCGCGACGCTGCCAGTGATGAAGCCCCCGCCGTGGAGGTACAGAATCGTGCCGGCCAGCTGGCCTTGCGGCGTGAATCGCGTCGCGGCAACGCCGTCGAGCAGGACATCTTCGACGACCAGCGAACCGCGTCGGACCGTCTTGGTGGCGTGGCGGCGTTTGGGCCGCGGAGACATCAGTTCGAGCTCGCGGACGCCCGCGTACAGCGCGCCACGAAACGCCCCGACGAACAGTTCCTCGCTCCACGGCCACGACGGCAGCGTCGGACCACGACGCGCTCGCCGCCACGCGGCGCGGGCCGCGCCGCGCATCGCCGCCGTCATCACGAGCGCGCTGAACACGACGCGACTCGCTCGTGCGCGACTCGCAGACGGGTCAGTCGGCGTCGATCTGATTGTCAGCGCTCCTCGTCATCCGCCTGGTGGTCAACTATCGATTTCGACTCCGCAGTTCTTGAGGATCCACGGAGCAGCGGCTCCGCTTTCACCTTCGCTGGCTGCGAAGATCGGCTCGAGCCGTCGTTCGACATCCTGCGCGTCGGTGGCGGTGACCCAGGCTTCAGTGATACTGGTGGCCCGGTCGAGGTTCGCCGTGACCGCCTGGCGTGCTGAGGCGTCGACCTGGTCGATCCCACCCTTGAGTTGTGCGAGGAGGCGCCCGGTGTTCTCGTAGCCGACCTGCTTGACCGCGAACTCTTTTTCGCTGCTGTTATCGGTGGCGGTGATTAGTTCGTCGACCTCGCCGACGACGGCGCACCAGTCGTCGCGGTCGTTGATCCCGACATTTACGGTGATGGTGTCGGTGTCGGTGGCGTCGAGGGCCACGTGGGCACCGTCGCCGACCTGCAAGCACAGCTTGTGGGTGCCGGGAGTGAGGTAGATGGTGCCCTCGGACTGCCCGCCGCCGAAGTGGAGGTGATCGGCATCGCGAGCGATCACTGCACCCGGCCGGACGCACTCGGCGTCGGTGACGATGTGGAAGTGGCCGGCGCCGTCACGAACCTCACCTGCCTCCTCGATTGCGATTCCTTCGGCGGTCATCGTCGCGTCGACTCCTCCAGCGATGGCAGCCCGGTCGGCAGGACCACTGAAGGCGACACGCGCGCTGTTGTCGTCGTCGCCGCAGGCTGCGGCGAGCACCAGTACGACAGCGAGCGCTGCGGCTCGTGCAGGCATCCGGTTCGTAAGCATGGCGTTCTCCTTGTGTGGCGACCTTCGTCGACGGGTTGCGGGCTTCTGAACCGGGCGGTCGAGCACCGGGCGAGAACCGGGAGGATCATCCGGCTCGGACGAGATCCTTGTCGCGCGGTCGTCGCGGGGTGAGCAGACCGGCGAGGAGGAACAGTGGGGCTGCAATCATTGCCGGTACGCCGACGAGCGCGAGGAGCGTGTCGGTGATGGTCCACGAGTCACCGACGGTCAGCTCGAAGGTGCCAAGGGACAAAGCGAAGACGGCGCCGAGGACAGCCGCGGTGCGAAGTCGCTTGCGACGGAGGGAGGAATCCGGGACGCGAAACGACGTGGCGAGTGCACTACGTTGAGTCAGGCCAAGCACAAGACCGGCGACGAGGAGCACGATACCGATCCGGTTGTCCATCGTCAGCGTGGCGACCCCGCCGAGGGTTAGTAGAGCGACGGTGGCGTGAAGGGCGGTGTTGCTCTGCTTTTGGGTCATGATGCGCTCCAACTGGTAGCGGGGGACGGTGATGGTCAGGTCGAGGCCGGTGCGAGCCCACGCCGCGCGGACGCCTCGATCGGAGATGAGGTCGTCGAAGTGCCGTACGAGGTCCTGGCCGTACTGCCGGCGGAACTCCGGTGGATAGAGGTGAATCAGCGTCCGATAGACGCGGTGCGGCGAGGCCATGTCAGGCCAGACCTGGTCGCAGGTTGGCGCGGGCGATCCGCACCAGGCTGGCCAGACGGTCGGCCTCGGCGACGCACACGCGCTGGCCGAGTCCGGTGAGCCGGTAGTAGCGACGGCGCGAATCGTCGCTCGCGTCGGGCTGGCGGGCGAGTTCTTCAGCGAAGCCCTGATCGACAAGCCGCTTGAGCGTGCCGTAGAGCGTGGCCGGCCCCATGCGCACGACGCCGCTTGAGGACTCCTCGACGGCTTGCATGATCGCGTACCCGTGACGATCGCCGTCGGTGAGCGCCACGAGGACATGGAACTGTGCCTGCGGCAACGGAAGGAAGGACATCGGATCGATATGAACCACTCGCTTACTATATCACTTCACGATGTAGTGTCAAGCGATAGAGATCCTGAAGCCGGACTCCACAGAGCTCGCTCGGTAGACCGATCGCGCTTCTCTCCGTCGATTCGCGTTCCCATGGGAGCGTGCGTGAGGTCGGTGTCGTGTCGAACGCGCCGATTCGTTGCGTCCCGTCGATTCGCCCGCTCCGTCCGTGGGCTCACAGCAGGGATCGCGCTTCGACCGGCGGTTGCGAATTACGTGCCGAGCGTCAAGGACTCCGGCGCGGCTTCCGCGTTGGCACGCCACTCGACCGGAACGCTCTCAACACGCTCCAGGCGCTCACACCGAAGTGCTCGCCGACCTTCGCCAGGGATAGTCCCGAGGTATACAGGTCCGTCGCCGCCTCGATGTCAACGGCGTCGACGAGGCGGCACTTCACCGCGACGCCGCGCTCGCGCAACAGGTCCGCGATAAGTCCACGCTCGATTCCGAGGCGATTCGCGAGCGCATGCAATGTCTCCCCGGCTTCGGCGTCGATTCTTGTCCGATTTGTCGGTAGCGATGGGACGGGTCGATGGGACACCCGATCTTGGCCCTGACCGGAGAGAACGCGCTTTAGACGCGTCACGATGTTTGGGTTGGAGTACCGTCCCATTACTTGCACTCGTGTTGTCGTTTCGACAACGTTTGCCCAGTTCAACGTGGGGTTCGAGTTGTGTCTCCTCTGGTGTCGGGCTCGCCACCGGCGCGCAGGCTCGCCGACTCGTCAGTGCGCTGCGGGAGGCAGGGGCCGTATCGTTCGAGGTGTGCCGCAGCCGACGCCGGGGGCAGCGCGTCGCGACGCATTCTGATGGGCCGGCCGCTCTTCCCGGTCGAGTCCTGTTCTCACAGCAGGGCCATCCATGCGATACTGGGCCGATGCAGGGGTGCGAGATCAGTGCTTCCGACGGAGGTTCCGGCGGTGTTGTCACGTTTCTCTTCACCGACATCGAGGGTTCGACGAGGCTTTGGGAGCAGGCTCCCGGGTCGATGAGGGTCGCGCTCGGTCGCCATGACGAGATCGTGCGCAGCGCGATCTCGTCGTTTGGGGGTCGAGTGTTCTCGACGATGGGCGACGGCGTCGCGGCTGCGTTCCGGGATGCCGCTGCCGCGCTCGAAGCCGCTCGGCGCGCGCAGGGAGCCCTCGCTGAGGAGTCGTGGCCTGCCGATGTCGGCGTGATCAAGGTACGGATGGGCCTGCACACCGGTGCCGCAGAGGAGCGCGACGACGACTACTTCGGTCCGGCCGTCAACCGAGCCGCGCGACTCATGGCGATTGCGCACGGCGGACAGGTGGTGTGTTCCGCGATCACCGCGGGTCTCGGCGGCACTTCGGTCCCGCTCATCGACCTGGGTGATCACCGGCTCCGAGACCTCTCACGAGCCGAGCGAGTGTGGCAACTCGACCTCGGAGGCGCTCCCTTCGCGCCGTTGCGGTCGCTCGACAATCTCCCGGGCAATCTTCCTGTCCAGTTGAGCGAGTTCATCGGTCGGGTCGACGACGTGGCCGCGGTGGCGAAGGCGCTCGACGCGCATCGGATCGTGACGCTCACCGGCGTGGGTGGAGTCGGCAAGACGCGCCTGGCGTTGCACGTCGCGGCGGAACAGGCCGACTCGTTCCGCGACGGCGCTTGGTTCTGCGATCTCGCCTCGGTGACCAGCGACGACGGCGTGGCCGTGGCGGTCGGTGATGCGCTCGGCATCGACACGGCTGGCGCGGGTACCGCGGCAAACGCGCTCGTCGGCCGGCTGCGCCATCACCACTCGCTGCTCATCCTCGACAACTGCGAGCACGTCCTCGACGCGGTCGCCACACTCGTCGAGCAGCTCGCCCGGTCGTGCGCCGACGTCTCGATCCTCGCGACGAGTCGAGAAGGCCTTGCCGTCGAAGGCGAGCAGATCCTCGCCGTTCGATCGCTCCGCACACCCGCGGCCGGCGAGGCGCCGAACGAGATCGTCGAGACCGCCGCAGCACGGCTGTTCCTCGCCCGCGCGCAGTCGGTCCGGTCCGACCTACGCCTCGACCAGCGGAGCGTCGAGGCGATCGGCGAGATCTGTCGGCGCCTGGACGGGATTCCGCTCGCGCTCGAGTTGGCGGCGGCACGCGTGCAGTCGCTGACACCAGCGGAGATCTCGGAACGACTCGACCAGCGGTTCCGCCTCCTCACCCGCGGCGGTCGGAGTTCGCTCGGGCGACACCACACGCTGCAGGCCACCGTCGACTGGAGTTATGAGCTGCTCGAAGAAGTCGACCGCACAGCGCTCAATTGGGCGTCTACCTTCGCGGGTGGCTTCACCCTCACCGCGGCGGAACACGTCGTCCCTCGCGGTGAGATCGAGCACCACGACGTGGTCGACATCCTCGACGCGTTGGTCCGCCGGTCGATGCTCGTCGCGGACGAGATCAACGGCGCAACCCGCTACCGCATGCTCGAGACCATCCGCCAGTACGGGGCCGAACGCCTCGAAGAGCGCGGCCAGGTCGAGCGCGCCCGCACGGCTCACCTGGCGTGGTGCCTACGGTTCCTGATCGATTGCTCGACCGCAATTCGCGGACGCGACGCCGCGGCATGGGTCGTCAACCTCGAGCGCGAACTCGACAACTGGCGCGCAGCGGTCTCCTACGCAGTCGAATCACAGGACCTGGACGCGCTCGCAGCACTCTTCGGGACGGTTCCGACGACGCCGCTCTACGGAACCCGCACAGGGACCGCGTTTGCGGCGGCCGCCGCCGAGGCGCTCGGCGCGATCGGTGAGCCAGACCATGCGGCGGCCGCTGTGCTGATTGCCCTTGCGAGCTACGACCGCTACGTGCAAGCGGAGTACGAACGAGGCGTCGAACTTGGCCTTCGCAGCTGCGAACTCGCCGATCGGCACGCGTTCCCGTTCCCCGCATTTCCGCGCGGCTTTCTCGTTGTCTCGGCCTTCTACGGGGGAATGTACGACCTTGCCCTCGATGCGGCCGATGAACAGCTCCGGATCGCCACCCAAGCCGACGACATCTACACCGTCATCGAGGCGCGCGGGCTGCGTGGCCTTGCACTCGTGAATCTCGGTCGGCCGGATGACGCGCTCGATGCAGTTGCCGAGCTTCCCGAGATCGCTCGGAATCTGGAAAGCCCGCTCTCGTTGATGCACGCGAGCCTCTCGGCGGGCTTGGTCCGGGTGCTGGCGGGCGATATCGAAACCGGAATCCCACTTCTCGAGCGTTCGGCGGAGCTCGCCACCGTGCTCGAAAACCCCTTCATCGCGACGACCGCACTGGGTTTCCTCGCGACGGCGAGCTCCGACATCGCCGCGTCGGCATCTCGCACGCGCGCCGCGCTCGGGCTCTACCGCTCGCTGCGGTACCGCGAGATCGCGCGTACCCAGTTCCTTGCTACCGCGGCGGTGCTCATCCGCGGCGGGCGCCACGAAGCCGCCGCCGTGCTCTACGGCGCCAGCGGATTCACCGAGCCCGACGAGACCTCACTCTGGGAACCCACCCGCCGCGCTGCCGTCGCGGAAATGGAGCACCACCTGGGCGCGAGCTCCTTCGAACACGCCGTCGACCACGGCCGCAGCCTCTCGGTCGACGAAGCGATCGCCATGGCGATCGACAACCTCAACGCCATCATCGAAGACGCGGAAACCACCGCGCTCGACCCGACCTGATCGCTCGCGTCTCGGCGCCGACCGACCGCAGTGCGCGCAACACCGTGGCGGCACTCACACCCGAGTTGTCGAGGCGATCAGCTCGTCTTCACCACGAGCACGCTGCACGGTGCGTGGGCGACGACGGCGCTGGCGATGCTGCCGAGCACGCGGCGCGTGCCCTGCGCGCCGACGTTGCCGATCACGATCATGTCGGCCCCCTGCTCGGCGGCAACCTGCACGATCGCCTTGTCGGGCTTGGCCGGGAGCGCATGGAGGACGGCGCTGCGCAACCCGGAACGACTCGCGATCTGTTCGAGGTCGCGCTCCGCGAGCTTGCGCTCATCGGTGACCGTGACCGGCCCGCGCGCGTTGTCGGAGAACGCAGTCACGAGGTGTACCTCGGCGCCGAGCGCCATCGCGAGCGTCGCACCCTCGCTCAGGGCACGCGATGCCCTCGCCGAACGGTCCACACCGATCACGATCTTCACCACGATCTACTCCCCGAGTGCCCATCCACATCGTCGACAACCGCACTGATACCAAGCTTGACGAACGATCGGGCCAGCGAGCAAGCGAAGCGCGTTACGCGAGCGAGGTCAATTCGGCCGAGCCGCGAGCCGTGCATCGAGCGATACGAACGCGCGAGCTACCGCGAGCCCGATTGCCAGCACGCATGCCGTAGCGAGGAGCACCTGTGCGTACCCGAGTTCGGTGACATCGAGAAATGGATACGGATACCACCCGATGATCGCGCCCCGAGCAAAGGTGTAAGCGAGCCAAATTGCCGGCCACACGAGGAACAGCTTAAAGACCTTTGTGCTCATACGTGGCCGTGGTCCGAACAAGACCCAACCCGAGACGCACATCGCCGGCGTCAGGTAGTGAAGCGAGAAGTCGGTCAGGACCCAGATACCGGAGTAAAGGTCCGCCGTGATTGGCCGTAGCACCAACAGATTCACGACAAACGTGATCGTGATCCCGACGAGGCCCGACAACCGGACCCATGACACCCACTGTTCGGTGCGACCCGGCAGTACGGCAAGCAGTACCGCGGCCAAGAGCACCAACATGTTGCTCTGCGTCGTGAAAAAGCTCGACCAGGTGACCGTCCGTTGCAACGCCGAGCCGTACGCGTCGAGATCGGGAGCGAAGCCACGCCCGGGTGTTTCGAGAATGTTATTCACCAGTTGCACGACCAAAGCGATTGCTGTTACAGCCGCGGTCGCCACGTGCCACCGCCGCGCGCGTCTGCCAACGTCACGAGCCACATTGACATGATGTCAAAGATCGAGAGCCTGTGCCAAATACCTCGTCGTGTTGCTACCGCCTGTCTGGTCGCCAACGCCAGACGCGACGGTTCGCAGCGGTTTGGGCCTCAACTACGACATCGGGTGGTGCGGCCCGTTCCCAGAGCACCGCGCCGACACAAGCTGTCGCTACCCATGCGAAGGCTTGGATACCACACCAGGTCATGAGAGCCATTGCCACACCGATGGGACCGAACTCCACCCAGCCATCGAGTAATGCGGGCAGAACGATCCGACCGGTCACTCGCAAGATGATGCCATCGATCAAAACGCCAGCGAGCCCCGCGCGTGCGAGCGAGGACCATCCAGCTGCGCCGTCGCGAAGCAAGATCATGGGGGTAATCGACCAAAGAACGAATACGGGCAAAAGCCCGACCGCGAAGGCGGCGACTGGATTGTCTCTACTGATCAGCCCTGTAGCGCGCACTACGGCAGACTCCGAAAGCGCCATCGAAACCAAGTACGCGAGAAACCACGCGAAGCCGCGGCACAGCTCCCTGCCGAACGAGAAGCGATCCCGATGCCAAGCGTCAGCGAAGATACGAGCGACGACCGGCGCGGTGCCGAGACCCCAAAGTAGGAAACCGGCTAACCCGATCACTGTCCAAGTCGAACGCAGTGCTGCACCATTTCCGAACGTCGATCGAACCACTTCTGCCGATGCCCCATCGAGGTCGAGTCGTCGTATCAGCAGATCGCCGAAACTGAGCTCGGCGCTGAAGTCGCTGGCGTAGCTGAAGCCCAACAACATCAGCGGTATGACAACCGTAAACAGTTCTAACGCCAACAGTCCGGCAGCGTCGAGCCCTTTAATGGCGACGAACCGCCGACCGACCGCGATGATGAACCCGACCCGATTTCGTTCGGCCAGACGTTCGTAACGAAGCGCGAGCCGAGCTTTCAGGTCATCGTGATCGCGCACTTAGCTCTTCAAATCTTGAGAGGTCCAGAATCCGATCTCAGGCCCCGCAATCCCCCCGGATGTGGCGTAGTAGGCCAACCGCTGCACGGCCGCTTCCGAACGGAAATTGATGACGTCGAAAATGGCGGTGGGTCCGGCTGCGCGCAATGCGGTGTCGCCTTCGCTAGGCCGCCGCGGCGGCGCAGCGGTGAGCACGAGCAAGCGAATGCCACCCCGAGCGATCGCGGTTGCAGACGCGCGCCCGAGCGTTTTCCAGACGACTTCGGTGCGTGCCATACCGGCGCGGTGCGAGGTGTTTGGTCCCGCGACGTCGATGTGCCAGGTTTGGTCGGTTTGGTCGGCGACGACGAACGGAATCACCACACCCGTGCGCGCGATACGAACGTCGCGACCAGCAATGGTGAACCCAGCTGATTCGATTGCGGCCTCGACCACTTTTGCAGCAGCGGCTTGGTTCGGTGCAACATCTAATTTCGATGTGATCGCCGGCGAACCTTCTTGCTCCACGCGATTTTTCGCGATTTCGACGTAACTCGGGTCAAGGTCGTAGCCGACATAGCGGCGTCCCAAACGCGATGCTGCGACAAGCGCGGATCCGCTACCCATAAATGGATCCAAGACAAGATCACCGGCGAAGGTGTAGAGACGAATGAGTTGTTCCGGCAGTTCGACTGGGAATGGCGCCGGATGCCCAACTCGCCGAGCGCTTTCGGCGGGAATGGACCAAACGTCGAGGGTTAGTGCCATGAAGTCTTCTGTGGCGATCGTGTTTTCGAACGGAAGGCCCTGGCTGGATCGTTGCTTTGTCGAGTGCGCACGGTCGAAACGCCCTTTACTGGCGACGATGATCCGTTCTGAGATGTCGCGCAGCACTGGGTTGGCCGCGCTGCGAAATGAACCCCACGCGCACGAACCACTAGCTCCGTCACCTTTTTGCCAGATGACTTCGCCACGCAAGAGCAATCCCAAGTCGTGTTCGAGAATGCGGATCACGTCAGCCGACAAGCTGCGGTACGGCTTGCGGCCGAGATTGGCGACATTGACAGCGATGCGACCCCCGGGCTCCAACGTGCGGACGCATTCTCGAAAAACGTCAGTCAACATTTCGAGGTACTCAAGATACGAGGCAGGAATTCCTTCGCGTTCCAATTCTTGTTCGTACTGCTTACCTGCGAAGTAGGGCGGAGACGTCACGACGAGCGCAACTGACCCATCGGCCACCGAATCCATGTTTCGAGCGTCTCCGCACACAAAGGGTTGCGTGATGGCTTGGGGGGGATGCACTTCGGAATCGTCGGAGATCACGGGCGCGCGGAAGCGTTCATAAAAAGCGCTGGAATCGTGGTTTTCGCGTGCCCCAACTCCGAAGTTCGATGTGCTTGTGCCGCGATGTGGTTTCGGTGCGCGGTCAACGGTCACTGGCGCATGCTAGCGATGAATTGCTCGGACACGAACATGCGCGCGATCGATGTCAGGTACGTGAGCTCGGAATGTCGCCGAGCAGATAGCGAGCACCCGGGCCGTAGCGTGCTGCACTGTCGTCGGGGTTGTACAGCGCGCACGATCGCAGTGAGAGGCACCCGCATCCGATGCAATCGCTGAGCTGGTCGCGCAGGCGCGCGAGCGTCGCGACTCGTTCATCGAGGAGCGGCTTCCAACTCCGCGAAAGCCGCTCCCAGTCCGCCTTCGTGGGCGTGCGGGAATTCGGTAGCGAGACCAAACAAGCTTGGATCTGTTCGAGCTCGAGACCGATACCTTGCGCGATCTTGATAAAGCCGACTCTGCGCAAGACTTCTCGTGGAAATCGTCGTTGGCCGCCTTCGCTTCGGGATGCAGTAATGAGCCCTTGGGTCTCGTAGTACCGCAATGCCGATGACGCGACACCGGTGCGATGACTGAGTTCGCCGATTGATAGCCATTCGTTCGAGTTCATCTGGAGACTCCAAAGAATATTCGGAAAGTGCCTTGACCTAAAGTTCACTTTAACTTGTACTTTAGGATCATGACAAGCTTCTCATACTCTGAATGGTCGGATGCTCAACTGGTGGATACGGTTGCGCGCCAAATTGCGATTCCGCGAGAAGCACCAGCAAACTCCTTCGTGCTGCACGCCCCACTTGAGTTGACCGCTCGTGCGGCGTTGCTGCCGATGGTGAACGAATCGAATCGGATCGTGGCACGATCGCGCATTGCTGATATGGCTGCGGAGTATGAACGCTTTTCGCCGCCAGCTCCAGATCCAGCGGTGCGCTCGTTTGACTCGTTGAATATCGCAGCCGAGTATCTTGCTGCAGCAGTAGACGCGAGCGACCTGGAGAGCGCGGATGCTGCCGCACGTTTTCTCGCTGGAGCAGCGCGCCCCCATCAGCTTGGTGCGTTGCTCGCCCCGACAGTGTTACCAAGTCTCGCCGCCGCCGCTCACGGTTCGATTTTCTTGTACCTACTGCCCCGAGTCGCTCCGCGCGGAGGAGACCTTGCACACACGCTGCGGCCATTGGTTCGCGAGTTGGCGCGTAATTCCGCACTGCGCATGCAGTGGGTGAGCGACCAAGATTTCTTGGAGATGCAACCTGAGGCGGTATCGCTGCGCGAATCGTTGCAGCATGTGCCTCAACTCGGCATTCCAGGCAGCAGTTTTATTTTTCCGATCATGCACCAAGCTGAACAGAACCAAATGGCGAGCAATTTGTTAGCGGGTCCGGTCGCTGCCGAAGCGTTGGGTGATGCCGCGCGCGTACTGTTGCGAGCCGCTGCGCTGTCGATGCTTGCCGAGCCCACGACCCATTCCGCCTATGGCTGGAGCCACTGCTTGACGATGACCCAAGGAGCGCTGGGTACCGCACCAAGCATGAAGAAAGCCGCAGTTGCGGTTGCGGCGACGTACGTCGTCGGGTTTCGCGCCGCGTTGAGCGCGGTTGATCTGCCCACTCGGTTTGTGCCGACCCATGAAGTGACGCCGGCTGACGTAGTCGACGTCGGAAGGGCTATTGCGGCGTTGGACGTGTCGCCGCAATCTGCAGCTGCGGTGATGTGGCTTGCCCCGGAAGAATTCCTGGATGACCTCACCGCTGTATTGGTGAATCGAGCGGCCGTGCATGCAGATGCACATCTTGTGAAGTACACACTTGCTTGCCTTGATGCGGCAGCCTTCGACGGGGAGCAGCGTCGCTTGTATTTCGCAGCGATGGCGTTTCTCAACACACTGTGGTTACTCAATCCCGAAATAAGCTTCTAGCTTGCACCCGAACCTCGGCTCAGCTGTTGCCTAGGCTCGACGTTGATGAAACGGTTGGCTCGGCTTGTAAGTGTTGGGTTGGTCGTGGCGGGCCTCGCAGGTTGCGCCACCGACGAGTACACAGTGGCCGAGGCGACGAGCGATTTATTGAAGAGCGGGTTGACTGAGCCTCAAGCCAAATGTGTCCTCGATGGCCTTACGAAGCGATTCAGTGATCGATACGTCAAGCTCAACAACGCTGAACAGGTAGATCGGGTCAATCCGGATGCGGCTCGTTTGTATGTGCGCAATGTGTTTGCATCGCAAAGCAACGCAACTAATGACGACAAAGCCTTCGCGAAGGCTCTCGTCGCGGAATGTCGGAGTTAGTCGCGCGCGGCGGCATTGAGTTCGGTCATTGTAAAGAGCGGCTTGATCGCAATATCAATCGACGCAAGGTTGGCCAAGCCGCCCGACTCGCGATCGATGACGCAGACTCCCTGTGTGACCAGCGCACCTTCGTTGCGAAGTTCGCGCACTGCGTCGATCACTGCACCGCCGGAAGTGATGACATCCTCAACGATACAAAGATGTTGGCCGTCGATATCGCCTCCCTCAGCGAGTCGACAGGTGCCGTATTCTTTTGCCGTTTTGCGCACGAACAATGCTGGGATGCCGGTGACCTGCGACAACATGGTTGCGATCGGCACACCTCCCAGTTCGAGCCCCGCGAGCGCGTCGATCGAATCGGGTACAAGCGGCGCTAGAGCCTCGGCAATTTCAAGCAGCAAACCGGGCTTTGATTCGAATAGGTATTTGTCGAAGTACTCGTTGCTGACAACTCCAGACCGCAATGTGAACGTGCCGGTTATGTGTGCAGTGTCGTAGATCTGTCGTGCGAGTGCCATTCGAGTCATGGAATGAAGCTAGCGAATTCTCAACGTGGCAGCCCGAGTACGCGCTCCGCGATGATGTTGCGGAGCACCTGTGTGGTGCCGCCCATGATGGTGTATGCCGGTGCGTAACACACGCCGCGGGCCACTCGGTTCCACAGCATCGAGTCGGCGCCATTGTGCGCGGCGCAGAATGTCGCGACGGTCTGTTCGAATTCAGTGCACCACGTTTTGGTCGCCGCGGAAAAACTCGGGGGCGCTTGCCCCAGCACTTCGCGCAACACCATCAAGCGTCCAATGCTGTACCTCGACTCGATGGCCGCGATGCTTTGGCGAACGACTGGCGATTCCAATGTCGCTGTGTCGAGGGACTTCAACGTGTCGCGATAGAGCGCAGCATTGGAGGCGAGTCGGTCGATGCCTCCCCGTTCGTGTTCAAGCTGACGCATTGTCTGACCGAAGCTGCCGTGCAGCGTTCCCACAAGGTGATCGGCTGGGACTCTGACGTTTTCGAAGATGACTTCACAAAAGTGGGAGCTGTCAGTCATATCGCGAATTGGCGAAACTTTGATACCTGGGGTCGACATGTCGACGATCAGCTCAGACATCGCGCGGTGACCAGGCACGGTCGAATCAGGATTTGTGCGACAGATGAGGTAACACCAGTCCGCGACCGCCGCGAACGAAGTCCAAACTTTGGCGCCATTCACCACGAAGTCAGAGCCGTCTCGTACAGCCTGTGTGCGGATGCCGGCTACATCGGATCCGGCGTCAGGTTCACTCATGCCGATACACCACGATGATCGTCCCGCCAGTATGTCGGGGAGGAATTGCTGTTGCTGCGCAGCCGTTCCGTAGCCCAGCAGTACGGGCCCGATTTGTCGATCTGCGAACCAACTCGCCGCCACTGGTACGCCGGCTGAGATCAGTGTTTCGGCCAACACGAATCGATAGAGCGAGGATTTTCCTCCGCCTCCCACTTCGGTGGGCCAAGTGGTGCCGAGCCACCCACGATCGCCGAGTTGTTGTGAGACTTCGCGCGAATAGCCGACGAGCCATGAGTCTTCAAGGATGTCGATGTGCGCGGTGGCCTGATCGGCAAATGTTTGGGCTTGTTCGCGAAGTGCGAGGAGATCTTCAGACCAGCGGAAATCCACGGACTTATACGATCCGCGAATCGTGGTTGCCCCAGTATCGATCGCGAATGAGGCGCTTGTACAACTTTCCGGTCGGCTGACGAGGAAGCTCTGCGTCAAAATCGATCGCCAGCGGACATTTGTACTTGGCGAGATGCGAGTGGCAAAACGCTAACAATTCTTGTTCGAGTTGCAACCCCGCATTTGCCATATCGATTGGTTGCACGACCGCGTGAACGCGTTCGCCCATTTCTGGGTCGGGAATTCCGAAGACGGCGACGTCGTACACCGACGGGTGTGTGATGAGAAGGTTTTCGGCTTCCTGAGGGTAGATGTTGACGCCGCCAGAGATGATCATGAACGTGCGGCGGTCCGTGAGAAAGAGGTAACCATCTTCGTCGAGGTATCCCATATCTCCGACGGTTGACCAACCTCGATCGTCGATGGCGTCCTCGGTCTTTGCATCATCTTTGTGGTACCGAAACCCAGGACGTCCCGATGCGGACTCGAACCACACGGTGCCCGACTCGCCGGGAGGAAGTGGCGCGCCTTCGTCGTCGAGGATATGGATTGTGCCGACTGCGCTGCGCCCGACTGTTCCCGGATGCGCCAGCCAATCTTGTGGAGAAACGATTGTGGCGCCGGCGCCCTCGGTGGATGAGTAATACTCCCACACAATCGGGCCCCACCAATCGAGCATCTTCTGTTTGATTTCCACCGGGCATGGTGCGGCGGCGTGGACTGCGCTCACGAGTGAGGTTAAGTCGTGACGGGTTCGCTCGTCCTCGGTGAGTTTGAACATTCGAACGAAGTGCGTAGGAACCCACTGGCTACACGTAACCCGGAACTTCTCAATGCAGCGCAATGCATCAAGGGCATCGAAACGTTCCATGATCACGACCGTCCCACCGAGGCGCAGGGTGCTCATGCAATAGAACAACGGAGCGGAATGGTACAGAGGAGCAGGCGAGAGATACACGGAGTCTTGGTTGAATCCGAACATCGATGTTATCAAGGTGAGGTTGTTTGGCATCTTGCCCATCGGGACTCGTTCAAGGCTGTATTTGATGCCTTTCGGTCGGCCTGTGGTGCCGGATGAATACAGCATCGGTGTGCCTTCGTATTCCTCCTCGACGGCACTTGCGGGGAACTGCTCGATAGTTGTTTCGTAACGGTCGTATCCCGCAATGTCGCATCCGATACTGAGGCGGAGCCGGACGCGATCCATTGTCGCCGTAAGTTCGGATGCCACTTGCGCGGTGCCTGCGCTGACAAAAAGAGCCTGAGCATCGCAGTCATCGATGATGTACGCGGTTTCGTCGGCAGTGAAATGCCAGTTGATAGCGGTGTAGTGCAGGCCCATGCGTTGTGCGGCCCAGCAGACTTCGAGATATCGGTCGTTGTTGTCCATCAGAATTGCGATGTGGTCGCCGAAGCGAAGCCCGGCGGCCCACATCATCTGTGCACATTGGTTGGAACGGTCGTTTAACTCGCGGTACGTGACTTCGGTGCCCGCGTGTGCCAAGACGTACGCGACTTTGTCTGGAGTTTCGAGTGCCCAGTGTCCGGGATACATGCGCGCACCTTCTGAACCGAAACGGGCCCCTCTCGGTTAGAGGGGCCCGTCTCGCACAACGTGTATGGATTAGAACGAAGTGATGACGCTCCGCACTACTTCGCGGCGTTCCATTGCACCGAATGCGTCGTTGACCTCATCGAGTTTGATGTGACGAGACACCATGTTGCCGAGGTCGAGTCGGCCGGTTTCGGTCAGGTCAACGAAGCGCTGGAAATCGCGACGTACCTGCGCCGAGCCGTACTTGCAGCCTTTGATCGTCTTTTCGCTGTAGAACAGATCGAAGGTCGAGATCGCGAACTGCCCTTCCATGCGCGGCATTGAAACCATCACCATGGTTCCGCCCTTGCGAGTCATGCCGTAGGCCTGCGCGAGTGCCTCAGGCGAACCGATTGTTACCTCGAATACGTAGTCGGCGCCGCGACCAGATGTGAGTTGCATGACCTGTGCGACGGGGTCGCCCTGGAGACCGTCTACGTAGTCAGTTGCGCCTTGCGATGTAGAAACCGCACGCTTTTCTTCGCCCTGGTCGATAGCAATGATTCGCGAAGCGCCAGCGATACGCGCACCTTGCAACACCGAGAGGCCAACACCTCCACAACCAATGATGGCGACGGTGGCACCGGGGTGCACTTTGGCGGTGTTGAGAGCAGCACCGACGCCGGTGGTGACACCGCAACCGATCAGCGCGAGTTGGTCGAACGGGACATCGGTTTCGACCTTCACGACTGAACTCTGGTTGACGGTCATGGCTTCGGCAAAGGTGCCGAGACCCGTCATCGCGGTGTAGCCAGAGCCGTCGGCCCGAGTACCGCGACCGGCCATCATCACTTCTAGTTCGCTGTCGCAGAGGTGTGATTTATCTCCGAGGCATGGAATACAAACGCCGCATGCAGGAATAAACGAGGCAATGACTTTGTCGCCCTTTTTCACCTTCGTGACCTCCGCGCCGACGTCGACTACAACGCCTGCACCTTCGTGGCCGAGGATCATGCCGGGCATCATCGGGACGAAACCGTTTTTGATGGAAAGGTCGGAGTGGCACACGCCGCTGGCTTCGAGTTGCACAAGGACATCGCGAGGGCCCGGAGCAGTGGGCTCCACGTTTTCGATTGATAAATCGCCACCGGTTTCAAGGAACAGTGCTGCGCGCATGCGGATCTTCTTTCGTACTGAGCTAACTCCAGGGTGGAGTGAGCCACGTTCGCGGACATGTCGCCGACGTCGGGCGACGGCCGTAGCACGTTACCCGTCGGCGCCGGCGGCTGTCACGGCGGCCTCGTCGCAAAACACTTGTGCATTGGTTTGCAGCACTCGTCCGGCGGGGATGGCAGCGTTTTGGTCGAGGAGTTGTGAGAGCGGCTTTGCTTTGGAATGACCATTGGTGAGCCACAGAAGGTTGCGTGCCGCGTTGATAACGGGATACGTCAACGTGACCCTTCGGTACCCCCGGTAGGTGTCGGTGACGGCAGTAGATGCGTCTTGAACGGCCAAGACGGGATCGTCAGGCACCAGCGACGCGGTGTGTCCATCGTCGCCGAGGCCGAGATGTATGAGGTCGAAGACTCCACCCACCACCGCGTCGATTTCGTGAGCGTACTGATCGGCGTCGTGTTCAAGGTCTCCGGTGATCGGGACGAAGTGGAGATTTGATTGAGGGATCTCGATACGATCGGTGAGCGCTTGTCGGATTTGCGTGCTGTTGCGGTCTGGCGAATCGATGCCAGCATTGCGCTCATCGACTTGGAAGATGTGTGTATGGGACCACTCGATTGGATGGTGACGAAGTGCTTCAAGCATCTGCCATGGCGTCGTTCCACCGGAGACCGCGATGAACGCGACGCCGCGTCGATTGATGGCCCAGCCGATTTCACTGGCGACTGCGTCCGCAGCGGCGCGCGCGAGTTGCTGCACGTCGGGGTAAACGTGCAGGCGAAGCGTCACGGCGGACTCGAAGCGCCGGTGCTCGATGGTTCGCCGGGACTGTCATCCGACGGCGGAAGTTCGAAATGGCCTCCAAACTGTTTGCGTAACGCAGACTGAGCCTTGCCCGCGAACAGCGCGTTGCCTTGCGACGCAAAACGGCTTTGCAGCGCAGCAGTGAGCACCGGCGTGGGGACTCCAAGCGCTATCGAGGCTTCGGCAGTCCAGCGGCCTTCACCGGAGTCTGACACCCGCCCAGCGAATTCGGTGAGGTTGGGCGACTCCGCTAGGGCATTGGCGAGCAGGTCGAGGAGCCATGATGGAACCACGCTTCCGCGGCGCCAAAGTTCTGTGACGGCGGCGAGGTCGAATGAGTAGCGAAAGTGTTCGGGGTGGGCCAGCGGCGCAGTTTCGGCACTGTGGTGTTGGTCGATGTCGCCTGAGCCCGCAGCTGCGAGGACGGCGAGGCCTTCGGCGTAGGCGGCCATGAGTCCGTATTCGATGCCGTTGTGGATCATCTTGACGAAGTGGCCAGCGCCGGTTGGCCCGCAGTGCAGCCATCCGTCTTCGGCTGTGATTGGAGCGCCAGTGCGGTGCTGCGATCGGGGAGCGGTTGCGATTCCGGGCGCGAGAGTGCTGAATATCGCAGCGAGCCGTTCGACGACGTTGGCAGGGCCGCCGATCATCAAACAAAAACCGCGCGCCTCACCCCAAACACCGCCGCTGGTGCCGATATCGAGGTAGTCGATGGAGCGGTCGGCGAGTTGTTCGGCTCGAATGATGTCGTCGCGCCAGTCGCTGTTGCCGCCGTCAATCACGACGTCGCCGGGCTGCAGGATGGCGCTGAGGTCGGTGATCGTGGAATCTGTATACGCTGCGGGAACCATGACCCATACGGCTCGCGGCGCGGTGAGCAACTCTGCAACTTGTTGGAGGGAAGCCGCTGGGGTTGCACCATTGGCAGCCAGGGTTGCGACCGCATCTTGATTGACGTCGTAGGCCACCACTTGGTGACCTGCGGCGAGAAGTCGCCGAGTCAATCCGGCACCCATTCGACCAAGGCCGACCATCGCTATCTGCATGCACCAGTTTGGTGCATGCAGCGATGGTGCTTAGGGAACCTCGGCGAAATCTCTCACCCTCAGTATGAACAGCGGTTATCACAAGTGAGGCCGGCCCATGGTGTTGGGCCGGCCTCATGACATCGGGCGCTGGGGTGAGCACCCGCGTGTCAGTGGGAATAGATCGGGCCTCGGGCGGGGCCAACCTTTGAGGGTTTGTTCGATCGATTCCCACAACATGCCGAGGCATGTACAGCAAATGTATTACGACGAGTGACCATAATGCTGAGGAAATGTCGATCAAATTGTCCAGTTAACTACGCGATGTACGGTATGACCGGCATCGCGCAGGGCTTGATAGTCGCCATCAGCTTGCGCGCGCAGGAGGTCATCGAAACCAAACGGCCGGCCAGGAATCGCCAAAGGTTCGAGGTCGTCGTCGAGGATTTGGAGGGAGCATCCCGATCGCGGACCGCCTTTGTGCATTTGGCCGGTGGAGTGCAGGTAGCGAGGTCCGACTGCGCCGGTGACGACGCGGCCCGTGGCATCGCGAAGCACGCGACGGTCGGCTTCGAGATGTTGCGCAATGGTGCCGCGCGGGTCCACGAAACCTTGCAGGGTGATGTATGACAATCCATCGAGGTCGGCGATTGCATCAGCGCAAGTACGTCGGGCGATGTCGGGCGGAGTGCCTTCGAGTGCGTGGGTTGCGGCGATCTTTGCCGCTTCGACGTCTGGTTGATCGAACGGATTGATTTCGAGCAGTGCACCAGCGAGTGCAGTGGCGATCTCCCAGCGAATGATCTCTGCTCCGAGCGACGCAGGATTGTCCATGAGTGGAATCGCGCCGAGGTCTAAGTCGCCGCCGCCACCGTACGAAACGCGAACGCGGTCGCTGCCGGTTGCATCCGTCGCGTCGCCGGGCACGGGAAGAATTCCTTTGCCGTGTTTCCCAGTTGACTCGGCAATCAACTGTTCGAGCCATGCCGCGAAACCAGGATGACATTCCAAGATGAGTTTGTCGCGTCCGCCAAGCGCTGACGTCCCTAACAACGTTCCGAGTTCTAAGCCTCCATTGGTGCCTTCGGCGCGACTGCATTCGTCGAGCATCGCGACGGCGCCAGAAAGCACCGCCGCGATGTCGACTCCGAGGAGCGCGGCAGCTACCAAACCGAAATGGGAAAGGGCCGAGAAACGTCCACCGATATTGGGGTTTGCGTTGAAAACGCTGAGAAACCTCTTTGAACGCGCGTTGGCATCAAGTGCTGAACCCGCGTCGGTGATCGCTGCGAATTCGACCTGTCCGCTGAGGTGGCTCCACAGGTATTCGAGGTGCGACCGGGTTTCGATCGTACCGCCGGACTTCGAGGCGACCACCACAAGGGCGCGTCCTTCGGATGCGAACGAGTGCGCAGCGCGAACCGCATTGGGATGACTGCTGTCGAGCACCTCAAATGCCAGACCATTCTCGGTGCTTAACGACGACGCCGCCAGGAGATCGGGAAACAGGCTGGACCCGCCCATCCCACACCACAACACGCGATCTACTTTGCGAGCGTGTACCGACTCGACGAATGCTTCGAGTGCGTTAATTTCAGCCGTCATTGTGCGCGGTTCAGTGAGCCATCCGAGACGATTCGATAGCTCGACCGGCGAATCGCTCCACAGCGTGTAGTCACCCTCGAAAAGGCGTGCAATCGCGCGTGAGGTAGTGAGTGCATTTCTGGAGTCCATCTGTGCAGTGTAGAAAGGGCACCGTGATGGGGATGGCGAGCGCGGGTGATTTCAGCAATGAAGCGGTGCTTATCGAGGCCTTGCTTGCCAGCGATGACCGGTCCTGACGCCTACGATCCGTTGCAATGATCGACCTGAAACGGCTTGCTGAAGACTCCGACTATCGCAACGGGATCGAGCGTAAACGCGTGCGCGCGGGATTGCTCGACGAGCTGTTGGAGGTCGTGGCCGCCGAGCGACAAGCCAATGCGAGTGTCCAGGAACTGCGCACGCGCCAAAATGCCGCGAGTAAAGACATTGGCCGAGCGCCCGCCGAGGAACGCCAAGCGAAGATCTTGGTAGCGGCAACGCTCAAACAAGAACTCGCAGCCGCTGAACTGCACCTTGCCACGATCCAACCCAAGGTGCGTGAACTTGCTTTGCAGGTCCCGAATCCAGCGCACGATTCGGTGCCCGACGGCGGCGAGGACGAAGGAACCGTTGTGCGATCAGTTGGAGCGCAAGACGATCCACCCGCACTGGATCACGCCGACTTCGCGGCGTCGATGCGGTGGGTAGATCGCGAGCGTGCAGCCGAGATCGCCGGGAGTCGGTTCTCGTATCTCATGGGCGACGCCGTGATGTTGGAGTTCGCGATCGTTCAATGGGTGCTGAGCAAGTTGGTTGTTGAAGGATTCACACCAGTGATCCCGCCAGTTTTGGTGCGCGAATCGACGATGGAAGAGGCTGGTTTTTTTCCAACCGACCGCGCTCAGGTGTACGACGTCGATAACGGTGAGTTGTTTCTCGTAGGCACTGCGGAGGTGCCGCTTTCAGTACTCCACCGCAACGAGACATTGAACGTCGCAGGATTACCACTGCGGTACGCAGGTTTTTCGTCGTGTTTCCGAAGAGAAGCGGGTACCTACGGCAAAGACACGCGTGGGATCTTTCGGGTGCATCAGTTCGACAAAGTTGAGATGTTCGTGTTTGCGGATCCCGCAACGTCGTGGGAGGAACACGAACGAATCCTTGCGATCGAGGAAAGCATCATTGGTGGTCTTGGGTTGCCATATCGAGTCGTAAATATTGCCGCGGCAGATCTTGGCAACGCTGCCGCGAAAAAATACGACCTCGAGGTGTGGCTTCCATCGGAGCGTCAGTATCGCGAGGTGACGAGCTGTTCCAACTACTTGGACTACTCCGCTCGACGGCTTGGAACCCGAACCAAGACCTCCGATGGCGCGTCCCAGCACGTCCATACCCTCAATGGAACGGCATGCGCGATTAGTCGCACATTGGCGTTCATATTTGAGCACTATCAAGACGGAATTGGTGGCTTCAACATCCCCGACGTGTTGCGTCCATGGATGGGCAAGGATCACATCGCACCGCTGAGCTAGCTCGAGGTGTGAGCTAATCCTTCGGTCGCTGTTCGGCCGGCGTTGGCGAGCGGAGAGTGCGGCGTTGGTGTCAACTAGTCTCGTTGACGGAGGGATGCCAGAGCGGCCGAATGGGACGGTCTTGAAAACCGTTGAGTGATGAGCTCCGTGGGTTCAAATCCCACTCCCTCCGCCATTTTTTGCGTGTGCGATACCCGTGATTGATGTGTCTATGTCGTCGGGTTCTCTGTCGGCGGTTGCGACACCTACAGTCGATCGATGATTCCGTTTGAGACTGCGTCGCTCATGATGACCGCTGCACTCGCGGAGGCGGCTCAGGCGTTGGTCCACGGAGATGTTCCCGTAGGAGCGGTGGTAGCGCGTGACATTGGTGCTGGACACTTCGAAGTCGTAGGCGCGGCCCATAATCGTCGTGAAATTGATCAGGACCCGACCGCTCACGCCGAGGTATTGGCGCTACGACTCGCTGCCGAGAAGCTGGGCTCGTGGAGGCTTCACGAGTGCTACCTCGTCGTCACTCTCGAGCCGTGCCCGATGTGCGCGGGAGCGGCATTGGCGGCGCGGGTGGCGGGAATCGTCTTTGGAGCGGCGGACCCAAAGGCAGGCGCAGTCGGCAGTATGTACAACTTTGCTGCCGACCCCCGCCTGAACCACAATCCGCCGGTGCTGGGCGGGGTTGCATCGCGTGAATGCGGTGCTGTACTCACAGATTTTTTTGAGCAACGACGCGCGGCAAAATAGTCGGAAACTCCGTTTTTCGCTCACCATCGCGCTCGTACATGAACATGCGGGGGTGTGGTGCAATCGGGCGGTACCACACCACACACCCCGCGATCATGCGACGCGTTGCAGCGTCATTCAGTTGCAGTGTCGCTGAATGGGCGCCGGTTCGCTAGATGCAGCCTTCCTATTCACGGCTGGTGCGACTGCACTAGACGTGATTGGTGACGGCACCAGATCGCGGCGCGTCGTCGACTAGCCCCGCTGCGCGCGCTATTGCAACCGCTTCGAGTCGAGAGTGCGCACCCAGCTTTTGCAGCAGGTTTTGTACGTGATTGCGCACGGTGTTGCGGCTGACATATAGGGCTTCCGCGATTCCGTCGTTGGATGAACCGGCCGCGAGTAGCTGCAACGTCTGCGCTTCGCGCGGCGTAAGTGACACAGTCGGTGTGGAGGCGCGGCCAGGCAGCATGTGCGCCAGTAGGTGCGTAGGCATCACGGCTTGCCCGGACCGAACGGCGCGGACTGCGGCAAGAACGTCGTCCAGCCCTTGGTCCTTGGTCACGTAGCCCACACATCCCGCGGTCATTGCCGACACAATTGTGCGTTCATCGACCGATGCTGTCAGCACGATGACTTGCATCGATGGGTTGGCAGCCGTAATGACTCTGATGAGTTCGCCGCCGACCACGTCGGGTAGTTGGTAATCGAGCAAGGTGACATCGGGTTGGAGCGCATCGACTGCGGCTTTAGCTTCGGCGCCGGAATGGGCTACTCCAACCACGTGCATATCGGGCGAGCCGTTCAGGGCGGCCGCGAGACTCTGCGCGAATACAGCATGGTCGTCGACGACCAAGATGTTGATGACCGGATCTGGCACCGTGCGCATTGCTGCATTCTGTCATTTCATGGGGCGTTGAGCTTGAGTCGGGTAGTTACGGCTCGCAAGATCGCGTGGGTCTGCGCCTAACATGGGCGACGGAGGGGTGCGAGAGCGGCCGAATCGGATGGTCTCGAAAACCATTGTGGCGCAAGTCACCCTGGGTTCAAATCCCAGTCCCTCCGCCAAGTAAGCCCGGGTCGAAACGATCGTTGCGATCAATTCACCCGGGCTTCGAAGCACAAAGCGACTGAGCGATTGTTAGTGCCCGCTGAGGCTCAAAAGGTATCCGACAAGTTGCGTGGCGACTTTTTGGGTCTCCGCCGGAGTGAGCGCAAACTGACGAGCCATTGCAAATAACGTTGCTTGATCTGTGGCCGACCATGTTGTGATTGCGGTTTCGCTCTGATCATCGGCCGGCGGCACCGGAGCAGGTGTAATTGCTGGTGGTCCAACGAGACCATTGATGAAAGCCAGCGCTGCGACACTCGCGACTTGGAGTTCTGGCACCGTAAGTCCGAGGTACGCGGCGCTTTGGTGCAGCCGGGCGGTTTCGCTCGAGTCCCAGGTGGTTGAGACATCAAGCGGAGCGTCCGGGGAAGGCGTTGTGGCTCCGATGGGATCTCCTCCTACGCCACAACCGCGGACGTTGCACCCAACGACGATGACACTCAGGTTGGATACACCAAGAAGCGTCGGCAGCGTTGTGCGGTTGAGGTTTGCGGGTACTGAGATCGGCGAGTTCGCAATGTTGTTTGAGAACACCCGGTATTCCGTTACCGGCCCGGAAATCGAGACCGATGAGTGATTCCATGCGACTGTCATCCAGTTGGCTGTCGCGACAACTTGCCCGTTGAACGGCGAGCTTGGCACTCCCGACGATTCGATTGACGAGTAGGTCATCGCGCCGTTCAGGCCAACGACCAAGCAACGACCGGACAAACACTCCATGTCTTGGAGGGCAGATCCAGTGAAGCTCGACGGACTGCCGGGATACGTGATTGGTTGATCAGCCCACCCGCCCTGCACGAGTTGAAACTCGCTGAGAAACGGAACGGTCTGCCCTGCGCCATAGCTCATATCGCCGAGCAGGTAGCAGCTGTTCGCCGATGTGCAATCAAGATCAATGGACGATCGTCCATTGGCATGGAGTGGGGGTGTAGGCATCGGGTGCCAAGTTGTTCCGGTCCAGCGCGCGAAGGATGACAGGAGCACGTGACCTGCGGGTGACGCGACGTAGGTGCCGCCGATCACGTAGCACGACGAGGTGTCGGGACAGTTTACTGTTGACAAAGACGACGCGGCTGGGAGAGGGGTCGGCGACACCACTTGGGTAGTTGCGGAGAATTGGATGGCGAGTGGCGCTTGGATGACGGTCGGATGCTCTACAGAACCAACGGCGAGACACATCTGCGGACTCGCGCAGTCGAGGTCGTTGAGTCGACCGCTCAGCACGGGAATACTTGGCGCCCGCCATCGTGTGCCGTTCCACGTCGCTACGTATGGGTGCGTGATTTGGTCGGTGCTGACGAACGAACCGCTCGCAGCGCAAAATACTGTGGTTGGACATGAGATCTTGGCGTACAACGACGCGATACCTCGTTTTGTCGGCGTCATACGGACCCAGGTTTGGCCGTCCCAGTGAAGAACAAACGGGACGTTGTGGGCGAGGAGCTCGGAGCCGACCGCAACGCAGAAGTTTGCGCTCGGGCAGGCAACGTCCAAGAGTTCGGTGTGCACTGGGGGTGCCAGCGGTTCCGGAGTCCACGTTGTGCCGTCGCCGCGCCAGATTGCAGCGAAGTTGGTGGTGCCCGTGCTCGATGTGCCCACCGCGACGCACGATAATGGGGTCACGCAACTCACGCCGTTGAAGCGTTCGAATGTCTGCGAGGAGGCAAAGGTCGACCGCACTTCGCCGATGGGAACGCTCACGGCGAAAGACAATGCAACGATCACGCCGATCGCTCGCGATCGGTAGAACCACTGGCGCCTTCCGGATGCGACGTTGCCGCTCATATCCTGCTCCTGCCCGTCGCTGGAAGATCTCGTCCTCATGGATGTGTAAGCGCAGTATGACCGCTCGCGAATAGCTATGCAATGTGATCAAATGCCGAGGTTGTCGCAGATTTCTCTCGTAGCGGTGGCGAGGTTGAGGGTAAAGAACTGAAATCCTGGTACTCCAGCGTCGCGCAGTTCTTCGCAGAGTTTCGTCGCTTCGGATACTCCCACCGCTCGAACCGCGGCAGGGCCTTGATCTTCGACGGCGTACAACTTGTCGGCGAGCCAAGTTGGGAACTCGGAACCTTGCAACTGCGCCATTCGAGTGATCGCGGCGATACTGGTGGCGGGCATGATGCCCGCGATTACGGGTTTCGTGACGCCGCGGCTCGCGAGCCCGTCGATCAAGTCGAAGTAGTGACGCGCCTCGAAGAAAAACTGCGTGATCGCAAAGTCGGCGCCGTCGAGTTTCTCGGCGGTGTGGTCGCGATCGGCCTGGATGCTCTCGGATCGCGGGTGAGGTTCTGGATGCGCGGCAACTCCAACGCTGAAGTTACCAACGCTGCGAATGAGCGCAACGAGTTCGTTCGCGTACTGGAGTTCACCGGGAGGGCCGTCGTAGCCGACAGGTGGATCTCCACCGAGCGCCAGCAGGTTTTCGATTCCCGCGATCCGGTACCGCTCAATGAGGAGCTCAAGGTCGTGGCGCGTATGCGCGGCGCAGGTGAGGTGCGCCATCGTCGTGAGCCCCATCTCATTGTTGATCTGCACCACCAGATCATGCGTGCGATCGCGAGTGGAGCCGCCCGCGCCGTAGGTAACGGACACATAGGTGGGATTGCGCTTGCGGAGTTCGTCGATCGTGGTCGAGAGCGTCGCTTCGCCCTTATCGTCGCGCGGTGGCCCGAATTCGAAGGAGCAGCTGGGGCCGTCGCGAAGCAGCTCTGGGATGTGTGCCATGGGCAAGGCACATTAGTGCCCGCATGGTCGCTACTGGCCGTTGCGAATACTCGTGAAGCGACGAAGCCGCAACGAGTTGCTGACTACGAAGACCGATGAGAAACCCATCGCTCCGGCAGCAATCATCGGATTGAGTAAACCCAAGGCCGCGAGCGGGAGGGCCGCGACGTTGTACGCGAAGGCCCAGAAAAGGTTGCCCTTGATGGTGCGCAACGTGGAGCGAGCAAGCGCAATGGCATCGGCGGCACCGCGGAGGTCGCCCGCGACCAGGGTGATGTCGCCAGCTTCGATTGCGATGTCGGTGCCGGAGCCCATTGAGATTCCGAGGTCGGCCGCTGCTAATGCTGGCGCATCATTGACACCGTCGCCAACGACCGCAACCTTTTTTCCGATCGCCTGCAACTCGTGCACCACGTCAACTTTGCCGGACGGCAACACCCCGGCAACCACGCGATCGATGCCGACGGTGCTGCCGACCGCGCGCGCCGCGGATTCGTTGTCGCCGGTGACCATCACGATTTCCACTCCAAGGTCGTGCAGTGCGGCGACCGCTGCGTGCGAGGTTGCGCGGATCGTGTCGGACACAACGAAGACCGCCTCGGCGTTTGCCTTGTGCGTGGCGGGATCGACGCGTCCGAACATCACTGGTGTGTTGCCGAGCATGGCAGCGGCACTGAGTGCGTTGCTCAACGTTTGGGGCACTTCATCGAACATTGACGGTCGCCCGGCGCGTACTGCTGTTTCGCCAATAGTCGCGTGCACGCCAAACCCAGTTTCAGACCGGAATTGCGTCGGGGCGACGAGGGCAGCACCACGCTGTTGAGCACCCCGTGCGATGGCTTGCGCAATCGGATGTTCCGACGCGCCTTCCGCAGAGCCGCAGAGCTGCAGTGCGTCGGCCACTGTGATGCCGGCCACGATCGGATCGGCGATCAGCTGCATTTTCGCTTCTGTGATGGTTCCCGTTTTGTCCAGGATGACGGCGTCGATGCGGCGCGTGGCTTCGAGTACTTCGCCGCCTTTGATGATGATGCCGAGCTGGGCTCCGCGCCCGGTTCCGACCATGAGCGCGGTTGGGGTCGCGAGCCCGAGGGCGCAAGGGCACGCGATGATGAGCACCGCGACAGCAGCGGTGAATGCATCGTTGCCGGTATGGCCGGTGAACAACCAAGCCGCAAGTGTGCCGAGCGCAATCATGATCACAATCGGCACGAAGATCGCCGCGATTTGATCGGCGAGCCGCTGCACTGGAGCTTTCGAACCCTGCGCGGTTTCTACGAGCTTGGCGATTTGGGCGAGCGCGGTGGCTTCGCCTACAGAGGTTGCTTCCACGATGAGGCGGCCTGATTGATTCAAGGTGGCTCCGAAAACTGCATCACCAACGCCGACCTCGACTGGAACGGGTTCGCCAGTCAGCATCGCCATGTCGACTGCTGAGGCTCCTTCGCGAACCAGGCCGTCGGTCGCGATCTGTTGGCCAGGACGCACTACGAAGTAGTCGCCCACCTCGAGGCTCGCGGCAGGAATGTGTTCGCCGCTCACAAGTTCTGCGGTCTTCGCCTCGAGCGCGAGTAAAGCCCGCAATGCGTCGCCGGCGCGTCTGCGCGATCGGTGCTCGAACCAGCGGCCCAACAAGATCAACGTGACGATTACTGCGCCGGTCTCGAAGTACACCTGCGGTGTATCGGAACCCATCTGCATACCGCCTGTGGAGTTGGCTCCCAAAAAGACCAGCGCGACCGCCGACCAAAGGTAGGCGGCACCGGCTCCGAGTGTCACGAGCGTGTCCATAGTTGCGGAGCCGTGGCGGGCGTTAGCCCAGGTCGCTTTATGAAACGGCCACGCGCAATACGTCATGACGGGAGTTGCCAGGGCGAAGGCAACCCACCCCCAATGCTTGAACTGCCACGCCTCGATCATGGATATCGCGACCAGCGGTACCGAAAAGATCCCGCCGATGATGACCGAGTTGCGGAGATGTTGCAGCTCGGTGTCGACCTGTGCTGGTGTCGCAACTTCTGCGGGGACTGAGTAGCCCAGCGCTTCGATCTTGGTCTGGAAGTCCGCTGGGCCCGTTGCGCTGGAGTCGTAGGTGACCGACGCACGTTCGACCGCATAGTTCACCTGCGCCGATTCCACACCGGGAAGCTTTGACAGCCCGCGCTCGATGCGGGCCGCGCACGAAGCACACGTCATCCCCGCAATGGGCATTTCAATGTGTGTTTGCGTCGCGGTACTCATACGGCTTACTATACCCCCCTACCCCATCAAGCCAAACTGAAAGTGTTCGGATGCGTGGATATTCAATGCACAAAGACGACTACCAGAGTCGCTTGCGCAAGATCGAGGGTCAGGTGCGGGGCCTGCAACGCCTGATCGACGACGACACCTATTGCATCGACATTCTCACGCAGATCGCGTCAGTCAGTAAGGCGCTACAGGGAGTAGGCCTGGGGTTGCTCGACGAGCATCTGCGGCATTGTGTGCTGCATGCCGCCGAAGCGTCGGAGGCCGAGGGCGACGCCAAAATTACCGAAGCCGTCACTGCAATCGAACGATTGCTGCGCGCGTAAAGGAAGCCATGACAATCACGCACACGTACTCAGTTCCCGCAATGACGTGCGGCCACTGCAAATCATCGATCGAATCCGAGGTCACTCAAGTTGAGGGCGTGTTCGCAGTACTGGTCGATCTCGACGCGAAGACAGTCACCGTCGAAGGCGGTGAAGATCAGCTAATTCGTGCGGCAATCGACGAAGCTGGTTTTGATGTTTGTTGAATTGCCTGCGCTGCGCTTCGGCGGCGGGGAGTACGCCACGCCAAGTCGTTCGTCTATGTTGAGGAAGTGCAAATTTCTTGTGCGTTTCCGCCGGGTCGAGACACCGTTGAACATGTCGTGCTTGCTGAAGAATTGGGATACGAGCGGGCGTGGATGTACGACTCGCCTGCGCTCTACCACGACGTTTGGGTTGCTTTGTGCCGTGCTGCCGAGTGCACCACGACGATTGGTCTCGGGCCTGCAGTACTAGTTCCCAACCTGCGCCATCCTCTGACGACCGCGGCCGCGATCGCCACGCTCGCAGAAGTTGCGCCGGGGCGCACGGTTGTGGCGATTGGTACCGGTTTCACTGGGCGTATGGCGATGGGCCAAAAGCCACTCACTTGGAAATACGTACGCGAGCACATTCAACAACTTCAAGGACTGTTACGGGGCGAGACCGTTGAGGTGGACGGTGCGATGGTCAAGATGTTGCAACCCGCAGGGTTTGGCGCGCGCCGACCCATAGAGGTACCGATCATCGTGGCCGCGAATGGTCCGAAAGGCCTCGATGTTGCCAAGCAACTTGGCGCGGGCGTGATGACGATCGGCGGTGGGCAACCGGAGTTTGCATGGTGCGCAGCTCTCACGATGGGAACCGTGCTCGATGACGGCGAATCTGCGGGCTCTGCTCGCGCCTTGGCAGCGGCCGGGCCAGGTCTCACAGTTGTTTTTCACGGCATGTACGAGTCGAACCCCGATTTCGTGACCAGATTGCCCGGGGGCAGCGTTTGGCGAGCAAACCTTGAAGCGATTCCGCACGCAGTTCGCCACCTAGCGACTCATGAAGACCATCTTGTCGCCGTTACCGAACGCGATCGGGCCTTACTCGATCCCATGCTCTTACAGCAGTTCACCTGGACGGGAACGCGCACCGAGATTTCGAAACGCATCGCAGCGGCAGAGGCGAGCGGCGTGACCGAGGTTTTGTACGCGCCGATGGGGCCTGATGTCGGTCGGGAGTTGAGAGCCTTCGCCGAGGCCGCGGGCATCGGGTAGTGCTTTGACGTAAACGGTAACGTCGCACCCATGACTGCTACCGAAGCCGAAGCCCCAAAGAAAGAACGCTGGACGTCGTCGTGGAAGCATCTGTTCGACGAAGTCGTTACGAGCGGATTGTGTACTGGTTGCGCAGGCTGTGTCGTGGTGTGTCCCCACGACGTGTTGGGCTACGACGACAAACTTGGTGTGTACAAGCCAATCCAACTCGAAGATGAATACGGCGGCGCCGGCGACTGCAGCCATGGCGACAAGGCATGCACGACCTGCACCCGAGCGTGTCCCCGTTTTCGCATGTGGGAGCCAGAGATCGATGAGTTCTTGTTCGGTCGTCACCGTACCAACGAAGAGGCCTCGGGTATCTACAAAGACGTGGTGTTGGCGCGCGCATCAGACCCCGTGTTGCATGAAGTCGGTCAAGACGGTGGGTTGGTCTCGGCGATGCTCGTGTACGCGTTGGAACACGACATCATCGACGCCGCGCTTGTGAGCTACCTCGAAGGCGATGGCTCGACGTGGAAGGCTATTCCCGGGGTGGCGCGCACGCGCGATGAGGTGATCGCGTCCGCAGGTTCTCGTTACACCTACAGCGCCAACACGATGGCGTATAAAGACCTTGAAAAAGATGAAGAGCGAATCGCGCTTGTTGGTATGAGTTGTCAGTCGTCGTCGCCACCAGCAATGAAGCAACGCAAGGCAGGCAAAGTCGCCCGCCGCATTTCGTTGAATATTGGGCTGTTGTGTTCCAAGACTTTTGACGACGCCATCTTCGAAGAGCTGTTCGAGGCTAAATATGGCTTGAAGAAACAAGATATGCGCAAGATGAATATCAAAGGCGTGTTTCAGATTTGGATGAAGAACGGTGATTACCACGAGGTGCCGTTGAAGGAATGCCATGCTTGGACGCGCGAGGGTTGCAAGATGTGCCCAGATTTCGCGGCGGAACATGCCGACATTTCGACCGGCGGCATTGGAGCGTTCAACGACTGGACCCTCACGATTGTGCGCACTGACACCGGCAGAGAACTCCTAGAGCGGATGCACAAGGACGGGTGGATCGAACTCCGCCCGGGCGACGACGACCCCGGCGCGATTGCGTTGATGCACAAGCTGTCACAGAAGTCGCGCAAGCGTTGGCCAGAGTTTGCAATTGAAGCGCCGCGGTTGTTGCCAACTCCGAGACCCAAGCCCGAAGTAACTGCTTGAGCGCGCAGCTCACGGTCGTAGCGTTTGTTGACGATCTGATGGACCGCAGCCGTGTCAGCGCGGCGGTGCCGGGCATCAGGTTTGCGCGCGCAATTGACGAACTTCTGGTCGACAGCGACGCTGCACCCATTGATGTAGTCGTGATCGACCTTGTGCGTTATGCGAGCAAGGTCGAACAGGCCCGAGCATTTGTGCCACACGCGCGATTCATTGGGTTCGCGCCGCATGTGAGCGAAATTGTGCGCGACGAAGCAGTGTCGGGAGTTGATGTCGCGCTCCCGAGAAGCCGATTCTTCCACGACATTCGTGCCGCGATTGGTTACTCCTGAGTAGTAAATGACATTCATGTAACTCTGTGTTACTTGTGTGGTCTGAGCGTTCGTGACCAGCCTCCAGCACGATCTCATTGGCCTTCATTCGCGCAGCTTGATTTCCCGTATTGAAGCGGTCGCTGCAGGCGATGCTTCAATCACCTTCGTTGGCTCTGCAGCCTTGGCTGGTGACGTCGATTCGGTGCGATGGAGTGAACTTCATGCTGACGCTCGTGCAATGGCCGCAGTATTGCAGTCTCGGGGCGTGAAACCGGGTTCACACGTCGCGATACTTGGCCCGACCACGCGTCCCCTGGTGACCGCGATTCAAGCGACGTGGCTTGCTGGGGCAGCGGCTGTGATGCTGCCGTTGCCGATGCGGCTTGCTTCGATTGATGAGTTTGTCGATGCGACCCGCATCCGCATTCACGCGAGCGACGCGGTGGTGCTACTCATCGATGATCAACTCGCGGACTTCCTCGACGAACAACCTGGAGATCCGCCCGCGTTGCGAATCGATGAACTCGCCCGCGAAGCCGAAGTATTGGGTGCATCGAGTTACGATCGCCCGGCTGATGACCCCGAAGCGCTTGCGATTCTGCAGTACACCAGCGGTTCTACCAGCGATCCGAAGGGTGTGATGTTGCCGCATCGGTGTGTCGCGGCGAACATCGATGCGATTGTGCATGGCGGAGCCATTGTTGCGGGCAAGGATGTTGGCGTTTCGTGGCTGCCGCTGTATCACGACATGGGTTTGATCGGGCTGCTCGCGATGCCGATGTGTGCTGGCATTGACTTGGTGCTGTCTGCGCCACAAGATTTCTTGGCGGCGCCGAGCAAGTGGATGGAATGGATCTCCGATTTTGGCGGCACTGTCACCGCTGGTCCAAATTTTTCGTATGTATTGGCCACTCGTTCGCTGAAGCGACTTCAGAATCTTGAGCTATCGCAGTGGCGCGTAGCCCTGAATGGCGCGGAACCGGTTGATCCCTCGACGATGCGTGCGTTCGTCGAAGCGGGTGCCGCCCACGGACTGCGGCCTGGGACGGTCTTTCCAGCGTTTGGGATGGCAGAAGCGACCTTGGGTGTGACGTTCCCCAGCGTGGGCGCTGGCATGGACGTGGATCGGGTCGACCGACGTGTGTTGGAAACAGATCACTACGCCGCGCCGGTGCTCGAGAGCCATGGCGACGCGCGTGAGCTGGCCAAGCTTGGACGCCCACTTTTCAATCTTGAAATTCGGATTTGTGATCGTGATTCCGGCGAAGTGATGGACGACCGCGAAGTTGGAGAACTTGAGGTGCGCGGCGAGTCGGTAACTACTGGCTATTACAACCGCCCCGACGCGACGGCTGCGGTATTCCACGATGGTTGGTTGCGTACGGGCGATCTTGGCTATTTGACCGATGGCGAACTGGTGATTTGTGGGCGCATCAAAGACGTCATCATTCTCGGCGGTCGCAATGTCTATCCGCAAGATGTTGAGCGTGCGGTGAACGTGGTCGACGGCGTTCGAGCCGGCAACGTGATTGCATTTGGTACCTCGGGCAAGCGCGGCAAGGAATCGTTGGTGGTTGTCGCAGAAACCAAACACGACGAGCTCGAAGTTGTGCGAGATGCGATTAAGGCCGCGGTGTACGGTGCTGTTGGAATGGCACCGGAGGAAGTGGTGCTCGTGTCGCCGGGTACGTTGCCCAAGACATCGAGTGGAAAACTGCAACGGTCGCTGTGCAAAACGCGCTACACCGACGCCGAACTCTCTCTAGCCCACTAGCTATACAAGCGGCCAGGGATGGTCGCGGTAGTCGCCGACCGTCATTGGGTATCGGCCGGTTGTCAGTAGGCGTTGAGCCCGTCGTGCGATGGCGCTCACCTCGTCGGCGTTGAGAAGGTCGACGAGTTGGCTTTCGGCGAGTTCGTCGATCAAGCGCGCAATGTCTGTTCGTAGTTCGTGGGGCACAGGCTCTCCACCGAATTCCCAAATTACGGTGCGGAGCTTCGGATCTTCGTGAAAACACACGCCGTGGTCGATACCCCAGACGTGCCCGTCGGCCGCGAGCAATACGTGGCCACCTTTGCGATCGGTGTTGTTTGCGAGCACGTCGAATGCCGCGAACTTCTTGAACGTTGCTTCGCGTCCTTTGAAAATTTCGAAATAGTGATTCTCGGGATCGTGATCGTAAAAGCGGGCTACGGATCCCTCGCCCGCAGGTCCGTCGCGCAACACCGTGTCTGGGATGAGCGACCATCCGAGTAAATCCGAGAGTACGCAAGCTGCTACTTCACGTTGACACAGTGTTCCCTGAGGGAAATCCCACAATGGTCGTTCACCGTCACGTGGTTTGTAGATCGCGAAGATTGTGTTGCCAAATTGGTCGTTGATGCTTACGAGGAAGGTCGCGTTGGAAGACCACGGCATGCGACCAATGATTTCCATGTCTCCTTCGCGCAACACCGCGCGCGCGATCTCGTCATCGACTGCGTCGGGTACTTCGAGCCCCGCCTGCTGTGAAAGGAGTGTCAATTCCAGCGTGGGCAAGCATGCCCGTCTGGGTCCATAGGAAATTGGCAGAGCGGACACGGTGGCCGGCCTTGGCCGACGCTGGCGACACCGTGACGCAACATCGCGCGCACCTGAGCGCGGGTTGCGTAGAGACGTGCAACGAAGCCTTCAAGTTCATCGACGTCGAGAGGTTCGTCTGTGAGATCCTCGTCGGTCTGCGGAAATTCCCGCAGCTCCAGCAACACGAGATTCCGATGCGGGTCGTACCCGATGCCAATGAGTGATGCGCGAAATAGCGGTTCGGTTTCAACTACTTGACCACAGAGTGCATCGTTGACTGGGTCGAGGTTGGGTTCGGCTTCGAGTTCGTTGGAGTCTTGAGCGACGCGGTCGAGGAAGTCATTGGCTTCTTCCGCGAGCTGGGAGATCTGTTGCTTTTCCATCAAGATGCAGAGCAGTGCTCCGTTACAACGGGCTTGAATCATGAATCGCCGCTGCCCGGGACGTCCAAGCGCACCCGCACTGATGGTGTCGACAGGATTGAATTCAATCGGGTCAGGCATTGCGTTCGTCCTGTTTCGGTGGGTGTGGAGCGGCCGAGGCAACAAGTTCGTCAAGCGAGCCGGTGTCGTTGCACTTCATCATTGTTGTGCCATACGCATGGAATTCGAACACCGTGACGGACGCCGGCGAGACATGGATGCGTTGAAACAAGTCGAGGTGTACTCCGGTGAAGTGCGCAATTGCGGATTTGATTGGGTCGGCGTGGCTCACCACAACCGTTGTTTCGTGAGGGTGTGAACCGACGATGGCGTTGAGTGCCGCGACTATGCGCGCTTGCATTTCGGTGATCGATTCTCCGCCTGGGAAGCGCGCTCGTGACGGCGCGGCTTGCACAACTTTCCACTCAGCAGTTTTTGCGAGGTCTTTCAGTTCGCAGTCGGTCCATTCGCCGTATTCGGCTTCGATCACGCCCGCGTGTTCGATGACGGGGAGCTTGTGGTGCGTTGCGATTGCTGCGGCCGTTTGCATTGTGCGTTCGATTGGGCTTGCGTAGATCGTTGTGACGTTGACGGGAGCGAGTCGTTCCGCAGTGCGCGCGGCCTGTGCTTGGCCTTCAGGGGTTAGGTCGATACCAGCCATGCGCCCTGAGAGCTTCCCACCGGTGTGGTGGGTAACTGCGTGGCGAACGAGTATCAGGCGTGTTGGCGGCGTTGGAGCGGAGTCACTCATATACACACCATGGAATCATGAATCGCTGGGCTTTGATGAATGCGTCGAGGCGGGCAATGCCGATGCTGCGGGTAGGGTCGCTGTTGATGACAAGTGTGAGCTTTACCCCAACTGGACCGCCCGAGACCGTGCTGCCACCTGAGCCGAGTAACGCGCTTGCTGCGCTGGCCGAGGCGTTAGCGATGCCGGTCGAGCGCCGCCGAGATGCGGTCGCCGATGTGTGTGCCCAATTCCCCAAGTTTCTTGATGCCTGGGCACAGCTTGGCGAGATGGCCCGTGACGAAACGGAGGCCTATGCCTATTTCCGGGTGGGCTACCACCGCGGCCTCGACAAACTCCGCCAATCGGGATGGCGTGGGAGCGGCTATGTGCGTTGGCAGCATGAAACGAACCGCGGATTTCTGCGGGCTCTCGATGGGCTGCGTAGCTCAGCCGGGCACATTGGTGAAGTGGAAGAAGAAGCCCGCTGCGCGGAATTTTTGGCGCAGCTCGACCCAGAATTTCATCGCATCGCCCGATCGTGAGCTGTGAGGTCAGAGAACTCTGGCTTGGGGGGAGAGGCCGTCGTGACGGGTTCTCGGCGGGTGCCTCCGTAGACTGATGAGATGAAACGTGCACTGATCACCGGAATCACTGGCCAGGATGGTCGCTATCTATCGGAATCACTGGCGGCCAAGGGCTACCAGGTATTCGGCATGATTCGGGGTCAGGCAAACCCCAAAGCTCGCATGGTGCAAGACGAGAATCCACGACTCGAACTCGTCGACGGCGACCTTCGCGATATGGCGTCGTTGATTGCAGTGCTGGAACAAGTGCAGCCCGATGAGGTCTACAACCTCGGCGCGATCAGTTTTGTGCAGTTGTCGTTTCGCCAACCGGAACTCACCGCCGAAATTACAGGTCTTGGTGTGCTGCGGATGCTCGACGCGGTGCGCATCGTGGGTGGTATGGAAAACAATCCGATGCGTTTCTATCAAGCGAGTTCGTCAGAGATGTTTGGGAAAGTGCGCGAGGTTCCACAATCCGAAACCACGCCGTTTCATCCTCGGTCGCCGTATGGCGTTGCGAAAATGTTTGGTCACAACATCACCGTGAATTATCGCGAAGCCTACGGAATTCACGCGAGTAGCGGAATCCTGTTCAATCACGAAAGCGAACGGCGCGGGCACGAATTTGTTACTCGAAAAATCACGTCGTCGTTGGCTCGCATCAAACTAGGTCTGCAAGACACGATCAGTTTGGGCAACCTCGAATCACAACGAGACTGGGGCCATGCCGCTGACTACGTCGAAGCGATGTGGGCAATGTTGCAACAAGACGAACCGGATGATTATGTCGTAGCCACCGGCGAAACGCATTCAATCCGTGAATTTTTGGATGTGGCGTTTCGGTGTGCCGGGTACGACTCTTGGGAACCCTATGTATCGCACGATGTGCGCTTTGATCGCCCCGCCGAGGTGGATTTGCTCATCGGCGACCCGAGCAAAGCCAAAGCGAAACTGGGCTGGGAACCGAAAGTCAGCTTCGAAGAACTTGTTCGTCGCATGTATGAATCCGACCTCATCGAAGAAGACAAAGCCGCTCGCGGCATGAGGTGACGAGTTTCTACTGCGCCGGTTGAATTGGTCGGTCGACTCGGCTTGCTTCGCGGCGCCGCCCTTCGCACGCTCCCTTATTTTGAGATGCGATCGAGGGTTGCTTCGGCTTCGCGCACGATTTGGCGTACGAGATCACCGGCAGGAATTAGTCCATCGACGGCACCAATGAGTTGTCCAGCCGGGTAGCACTCCCGATTGACATCTACTTCGGTGGATTCGTCGCCTCCGAGGTGCAATACGCCAGCTTCGAGAGTGTGCAGCATCATCTCGGGGAACGGCTTCAACATCGACGGGTCGCCCTCAACTTGTTGAGTCCATTCATTGCGCACAACCCGCATTGGCTTGCCCGAATATCCCTTGCTAATGACGGTGTCGTCTTCTCGGCTACGGATGATTGCGTCTTTGTAGCCGCGTACAGTTCGGGCTTCGGGAGTTGCGATGAAGCGTGTGCCCATCCACACACCATCGGCACCTAACGCCATCGATGCGGCAAGACCGCGACCGTCGAAGATTCCTCCTGCCGCTACCACCGGCACGCGATCGCCGACCGCGTCGACCACCTGTGGGATGAGTGGCATCGTTGCGATCAAGCCGGTGTGGCCGCCTGCCTCGGTGCCCTGCACGATGACGAAGTCGACGCCACTTTCAACAGCACTGACCGCATGGCGCACCTTGCCGCACATGCTGGCCACGAGCACCCCTGCTTCGTGGAGTTGCCCAATGATGTCGCGAGGCACGCCGAGCCCAGCAACGAATAGCGCCGCGCCGCCTTGGATAATCAGGTCGACGCCGCGGGTCAAACTGTCGGGAAGCGCGGCGAGGAGGTCGACGCCGAACGGTTTGTCGGTATGGCGTGCAATCTCACCGATCTCGTATTCCATTTGCTCGACGCTCAACGGTGCGGCACCGAGTGTGCCGATTCCGCCGGCGTTCGACACGGCGGTGACGAGTTCGTTGTATGCCACGCCTCCCATACCGGCGAGCATTACGGGGTGTTCGATCTGGAGCAGTTCGGTCAGTCGCGTTTGCATAGGGCCGACGCTAGAACAGTGCGACCAGATCTGGCTACTAGCGTGAAGCGCATGTCCGAACCCCTTGTTGGCGTGATTATGGGTAGCGATTCCGACCTCAATGTGATGCAAGGCGCGATCGATGTCCTTGATGAGTTCGCGGTGCGCCGTGAGGTGCGCGTCGTGAGCGCCCACCGCACGCCTGAAATGATGGTGCAGTACGCCAGAGAAGCCGCTGACCGGGGCCTTCAGGTGATCATCGCGGGCGCTGGTGGTGCAGCACATCTTCCGGGCATGACGGCGTCGCTCACCTCGTTGCCAGTGATTGGGGTTCCGGTTTCGTTGAGCACGCTCGACGGCTTGGATTCGCTGTTGTCGATTGTGCAGATGCCAGCGGGAATCCCGGTCGCGACCGTTGCGATTAACAACGCCCGTAACGCGGGGTTGCTCGCGATTCGCATTCTTGGCGTGAACGACCCAGCGTTGCGCGAAGCCATGAATCGGTATCAGTGCGACCTCGAAGCAATGGTCCTGGAAAAAGATGGTCGCGTCGCGAAACAGTTCAACGCCGAAACCTGAATCCGTACCGAACGGCTGCAGCTATTCGGTACGGATTGCTTCGAGCACGTTGAGTTTCGCTGCCCGATACGCGGGCACGATGGCCGCGAAGATCCCGGCGAAGCCGGCGATCACTGCGATCAGTATGAGGCGCGGGATCGCCAAGTCGATCTTGGTCACTAAGTTTTGTGTACGTAGCGACGTCACCAAGATTGCTCCCATCACAATGCCAATCATGATCCCTAGTACAGCTCCGAAGATGGCAATGATGACGGACTCCCAAGCGATCGAAATGGCGATCTGTAGCCGCGAGGTGCCGACCGCCCTGAGGAGTCCGATTTCATGGGTGCGTTCATGAACCGACAGCGCCAGCGTGTTCACGATGCCTATGAGCGCGATCACGATCGCAAGCAGGAGTAGCCCGTAGAACAAGAACAGCGCTTGATCGATTTGTTGTTCTTGGGAGGCTTTGAATTGGTCGAAGTTTCTGACCTGGGCCGTTGGGTAGTCGCTGAGCGCCTTTTCGATTTGTTCGGCGCCTATATCGGTATCGGCTCCCGGCTTGGCGAGCGCTACCGAAAAGAAGTCGATGGGTAGGTCGGCAACTTTTTGGTACAGCGCGCGATCAATGAGGAGCGCGGGTCGGTCGAATACCTTTTTTTCGAAGATAGCCACGACCGTTAGGTTGACCTGATCCTTAGTGAATTTCGCGTACAGGCTCGAACCCAGTTTGAGGTCGTGCTTGTTGGCGAGCGAGCGCGGAATCGCGATGCCGCCGTTTGCAAGATCTCCGATTGTGCCGCTTGTCTCCCCCAGGTCGACGAACTGAGTGACGACCCGTGGGTCGATGGCGAGGACGAGTCGAGCGTCGTCAAGGCGCTTGCTATTGGGAAGCTGAATAATCGGTTCTGCGAAGCCGACACCCATTGCGGCTTCAACGCTGTCCACAGCACCGATCCGTTGGGTGATATCAGGGCTGAGAGATCCAGAAACGAAATAGTCGGTGGTGCCGAGCTGGTTGTCGAGCGCGGCCGAGATGGTGACTTTGAATGAGGACGTCACGATTGTGACCAAACCAACGATTGCAACACCTAAGGTGAGTGCGATTGCTGTCCATGCGCTACGGCGTGGATTGCGGTAAGCGTTGTCTCGTGCAAGCCTTCCCGAAATGCCGCTGACCTTCGTGGGGATCCATCCGAGTGCTCGCGCCGCGGGCGGTACGAGCACGGGGCTGACGATGAAGACGCCCGTAAACAAGACGATCGCGCCGGCTGCAGCGATTGTGACGCCGTTGTCGAGCTTGGTGAATAACCCCGCTGCGACCGCCGCGAGCCCCAGCGCCATGACGGTTCCGCCGAACAACGTGCGTGATGCCTTCGGAAGCGGTTGTTCCACTGCGGATTCGCGCAACGCGGCGATCGGTCGTATCCGGGCAGTCCGCACAGCTGGTACTAGTGCTGCGATCATCGTGACGATTGTGCCAACGACGATACCCAATACGACGGTGCGAGTCTCGACGATGAGGTCTCCCGCGGGTAACGCCAAGTTCAACCACTCGAGCATGGTTCTCAAGCCGATGGCGAGCCCAATGCCACCGAGCACGCCAAGGGTTGACGCAACAATCCCTACCGCGAATGCCTCCCCGAGAACCGAGAGCACGATTTGGCGCGGGCCCGCGCCGATGGCGCGCAACAGCGCCAACTCGCGGGTGCGTTGCGCCAAGATCACGGTGAACGTGTTGAAGATGATGAACCCGCCGACGAGTAGTCCGATGAGCGCAAACACAAACAGTCCGATATAGACGAACTTCAACACGCGTCGTATCTGATTTTGTTGCTGCGTTCGATATTGGTCGCCGGTCACGACGTCGACATTCGCGACCTTGACTGCCGCCGCAACTCGCGAGCGCAATTCCTGCGGCGAAACGCCGTCGTCGGCGTGAATCAAGATCTGGCGAAATTGCCCCGGCAGTCGAGTGATCCGTTGCATTTCTTCGATCGTAAACAGGGCACCTGTCGCGCCAATCGGTCTATCCACGCGTCCAAAGCGCGCGATGCCCACAAGGTTGTAGCGACGGGCTTTATCAGGCGGGGCATTGACCAAGACCTTTGCACCGATCTTGAGCTTGCCGTCGCGCGCCGACTCGGCATCGACGACAATCTCGTTGCGATCTCGCGGCGGCCGACCTTCGGCGATGCGCCACGGTGTGAAGTCGGCAGTGTTGGTCCAGCTGTATCCGAACTGTTGCGCGATCCGCCCAGCAATCGGTTTGCTGTTTGAGCCGATTAGCGCGACGGGTTGATCACCATCGGTTTGGATTGTGCCTTCTGCAGCAGCGACGCCGGGCAATGCGCGGATAGTGGCGAGCAGCGACGCCGATACGGGGCCCCGTTTCTCGGCCTCGTCGGGGTCGTTGAATTGCCCTACCACCAGGGGGCCTTGCACAACAACGTCAGTGCCCGCAGTGAGTTGCGTGAAGAGATCATCAAATGACACTCGAATGGTGTCGGTGATGACGAATGAGCCCGCGAGGAACGTGATGCCCAAAATGATGGCGACGCCGGTCAATAGAAATCGCACGAGGTGGGCACGAATACCGCGGATCAGCAGTTTGAACATTACGAGCTTGCTCAGGATTCGATTCGAGCCATGCGGCCGGAGAGCGACTCAGCAGAGGGATTGAGTTCCTCGGCGACAATTTTGCCGTCGCTGACAAACACGACCCGATCTGCGATTGACGCGGCGATCGGATCGTGAGTAACCATCACGATCGTTTGGTTGAATTCGTCGACGGCAAGCCGCATGAATCGCAAGATGTCGCCGCGTGATCGAGAATCCAAGTTGCCGGTTGGTTCGTCGGCAAACACCACTTGAGGGTGATTCGCGAGTGCCCGAGCTACAGCGACACGTTGCTGTTGTCCGCCGGAAAGTTCGCTGGGGCGGTGTGTGAGTCGATTTGCGAGTCCGACGACATCGATAACCCGATTCACCCACTCATGATCAGGTTCGCGGCCGGCGAGTGCGGTTGGCAAAACTATGTTTTCGTAGGCGTTGAGTGTGGGGATCAGGTTGTACGCCTGGAACACAAAGCCAAGCTGGTCGCGGCGCACTCTGGTGAGTTCAGTTTCGGAGAGTGAGCTGATCTCCATTGCTCCGAGGTAGATCTTTCCTGCAGTGAGCTGATCGAGACCCGCGAGACAATGCAGCAACGTACTTTTGCCTGATCCCGATGGCCCCATGATTGCACTCAGCCGGCCCTGCTCGAAGTGCACTGTCACTCCGTCGAGTGCCCGCACTTCGGTGTCGCCTTCGCCGTAGGTCTTGACCGCTCCGACTGCTGATGCGGCGAACGAGACGGGAGCGGGCGGAGGCGCAGGCAGGTTCACTTGCCCAACCTAGGGCGCGACGGGTTCAGTTGAATCCTCGGCCTCGCTGGGCTCCTGAGACATCTCTGTGAATTGAAGTCGTCCGATTTGACCAAACCGAACGAAGAGAGCCGAACTCACGATGAACATCAGCGCAGAAAGCAGCGCGTTGAAGCGCATTCCCAAGAGTTTGGTGGCGTCGTCGACTCGTAGGAGTTCCATGAAGAATCGTTCGAAGGTATACAGCGCGATATAGAGCGTGAACGATTGGCCTCGCTTGAGTTTGCCGCTGCGTTCCAATACAACGATGATGCTGAACGCCGCAAAGCACCAGAGCGATTCGTACAGGAACGTCGGGTGGAATGTTTCGAATTTGCTGTAGCCAGTTGGGCGATGTTGGGGAAGGATCTCGAGCCCCCACGGCAGCGTGGTCGGTCTACCGAAGAGTTCCTGGTTGAAATAGTTGCCCCACCGGCCGATGCCTTGGCCAATGATCACAGCAGGGCCAAGCGCGTCACACAACAGGATTGTGTCGAGGTTGCGCTTGCGCGCCGACCAGACCAGTGCGACCGCGCCACCGGCGACTGCTCCCCAGATCGAGAGCCCACCCTCCCAGATTTTGACCGTCCCGGCGATGCCCTTTGTGTCCCAGTCGTAGCCGGTAAAGAGGTGGTACACCCGCGCACCGACGACGCCACCGATGATGAGTTTGGTGGCGAGCTCACTGACGAGTCCTTCGGCGAATCCTCGGCGTTGTGCACGACCTTCGGCGACTCTCGCGGCGACGATGACTCCGATTGCGAGCAGCAACCCATATGCGTGCAGGGGCAATGGGCCGATCTCCCACACTCCGTCGGCCGGGCTAGGGATGGAAGCGAGCACTGCGAGGTCCGTTTCGTCAAGAGTCGGGCAAAGATTCGGCGAGATTGACGCCAACCCGCTCATGCTACGACCCCGGAAATGCCGATGATCGTCGTAGGTTCGAGAACAATCCATAGGGGGATGCAACCGTGCGCGGTCGACGGCTCAACATTCGTTGGTATGGCGTCGCCGCCGCGGTTGTCGCGGGCTGCACGCCTATTGTTGCGCCGCCGGGTGGCTCGGGTACGCCACGGCCAGTGACTAGCACCGCGCCCATGATCGCAGGTTGCCCCACCTTTCCGTCGGACAACGCATGGAATCAAGATGTATCCAAGCTTGCTTTGCGGTCCGATAGTGCTGCGATAATCGCTAATATCCAGAGTGCGGGCGGCAAATTCCTGCATGCCGATTTCGGTGGAGGCGGCGTCTACGGCATTCCGTACAAGATCGTGTCAGCTTCGCAACCCAAGGTGCCGGTTCGCTTTGTTGCCTATGGCGATGAGAGTGATCCGGGGCCGTATCCGATGCCCGCAACGACCCCAGTTGAGGGCGGTGCAGCGAGCTCGGGAGACCGGCATGCGATTGTTGTCCAGCGAGGGACGTGCCGGATCTACGAGTTGTACCGAGCGTTTTGGAGAGGCGGACACTGGGATGCCGATTCGGGCGCAGTTTGGAACTTGGCATCGAACGAATTGCGTCCGTTGGGCTGGACCTCGGCCGACGCCGCCGGACTCCCAATACTTCCAGGCCTTGTGCGCCTCGATGAAGTGAATGCGGGAGCGATTCGCCACGCGGTGCGGGTCACGTTTTCGCAGACCCGCCGCGGCTACGTGTTGCCCGCAACGCATTTTGCCTCGTCGAGTACTGATGCGACGCGCCCGGCTATGGGGATGCGGTTGAGGATGAAGGCGAACTTTGACATTTCGAAGCTGCGTGGTCAGTCGAAAGTGATCGCAGTTGCGATGAAGCGATACGGAATCATCGTTGCCGATAATGGATCGAACTGGTTCATCACCGGCACGGCCGAACCCGGCTGGGATGACAACGATCTGAATCAGCTGAAGTCCATTCCTGGTACTGCGTTTGAAGTTGTGAATACGGGCGCAGTCCGGACCGGGTAATCGACCTCGTTGTCGATGGGAACCAAAGCGTTGATGCGAGCGTCGATACGACTATGCAACGAAGCTCGCTATCGGACACACTCCATGCTGTGATGAGTCAACGGCCTATTCCTGACCCGATCCGCGAAGGAGAGGAATCGGTTTGGGAGTATTCGCGCCCGCCCAGCCTGGAAGGCGTATCGAAACGCATTGATGTAGTGCTAGGCGGTGTACTGATTGCCACCACGCAGCGTGCGTTTCGAGTGTTGGAAACCAGTCACCCCCCAAACTATTACCTGCCGCTTGATGCCTTTCTTGAAGGTTCGGTGGTTCTCGGCGACGGTACGAGTTACTGCGAATGGAAGGGCCGGGCGAGCTATTACACGCTTCGTGGCGGTGAACAGAGCGCCATCAACGCAGGTTGGTCGTACGAAAATCCAAGCCCAGCATTCGCAGCCTTGCGTGGTCACATTGCGATCTATGCCGACAGAATGGACGCGTGCTACTTCGATGGTGAGTTGGTGATACCGCAGCCCGGTGGATTTTATGGAGGGTGGATTACCGCGAATATCAAGGGGCCGTTCAAAGGTGTCCCGGGTTCAGGCAACTGGTGAAATTGTTTGAGTACCTGCGCCTATTTCAACAAACGCGACATGCGTCGGTCCGCGAGCACTTTGCCGTTGGTTTGACATGGCGGGCAATACACAACCTCGTGCGACTCGTACGACACGTGCGCTAAATCAGTTCCGCACGCAGGGCATGGCAAACCATGCTTTCCGTGCACGGCGAAATGTTCACCGAGCTTGGGTTCCGAGAGCCCACCGGATCGTTGCCGTTCTCGTTGGAGGCCATCTTCGAGTGTGTAGTTGATCGACTCGAGCAATATTTCTCGCACCTCTGATGACATTGTCTTCAGTGACGCGAACGGCGACAGCTTGGCGCGATGCAAAATGTCGTCGCTGTAACCACGGCCGATTCCGGCGACGGTGCGTTGATCGCGCAGCAGGGTATGAATACGTCGTCCGTCTGTGCTGGTGCGAATGAGATGGTTGAAGGCTTCGGACTGCGGTTCGGGGCCCAATCGTGCCATGGGTCCGTCGTCGCCGGCTGCGAAGATCCACCATCCGGCTTTTCGTTCAGTACCCCATTCGCGCAACAACATGGCGCTTCCATCGCCAAATTTCCAGCGCACGACTGCACCCTTGGGCTTGGTTGATTTCATCGTTGGTTCGATGTCCAAGCGCCCAGCTTGCGAAAGATGAAACACCATGCGGATGCCGCTGTCGAACCCAAACCACACGTACTTCGCTCGCCGCCCGATCGCCGAGATTGGAGTGCCGATGAGTACGTCGGGGCTCGGTACCGCAGTTTTGAGACCGTGAAACGCAAACGCGGTGTATCCCGCGAACGTCTGGCCGACGATGGCGTCACTCATACGCTCAGACAGCGCCTGCATTTGGGGTAGTTCAGGAATACGTTCCTACTTCTTTGGAGATTTGTTGCGCCGTAACGATGGGCGCGTGCGGGTGCTTTCTAGGTTACGTCGAATCGTGTCTCGACGGTCCTGTATGTCTCTGTATGTCAACGACTCAATTGAGGGATCGACACCGAGCGACATCTTCATTGCGTCCGCATCGAACACCGCGTCGCGCATATCAATGCCCATCTCGGACGCCAACTGTTCACCATGGCGCGCCGCGATTTCTGTATGGACCAGTTCGAGTTCGCCAATGATGTCGAGGTCGGGTGCCAGGGTTGCTATGGATCCGTCGAGAAACATGAGGTTCTTTACGAGCAGCATTAATACCTTGGGTATGCGCGCGCCGTAGCCCATGAGCTTCTTGGTGAGTTCGCGCAATTCGGTGAGTAAAGCGTCGGCGCTGAGCGTCGTCGGATCGACCATTGGGCGATCCAAACCCAAATCGATGAATACTTCTTCGATATTGGTATCGGGTGGGAACGCGCCGAGGTCGCGCAGCGCCCGGAGTTGCGAACGAACATCGCCGGTCGTGGAACCCATGAGTAGGAAGAGAAACGCCATCCGCTCCTTGGCGTTCATCCGACCCGTGATGCCGAAGTCGAGCAGCACGGTGCGTCCGTCGGGTCGGACCATGAGATTGCCGCCGTGCAGGTCGCCGTGGAACACGCCGTGAACCATCGCTCCTTCCATAAACCCCACAAGCCCGGAGTGCAGCACGGCTGCGGTATCGATGCCTGCGTTGTTCATCGATTCGACATCGTCCCACGCGTAACCGTCGAGGCGTTCCATGACTAGTACGCGGCGGGTAACAAGTTTGGGGTGAGGCCTTGGAATAATGATTGCTGTTTGGCCGGTGCGTGCCAACACTTTGGCGACGTCGAGCATGTTTTGTGCCTCGAGTCGAAAATCGAGTTCTTCGACGATGGTTTCTGCGAAGAGCTCAACGAGTGCTGGCGGGTTCGCGAGCGCCGCAATAGGGATGCGCCCGATCAATTTGGGAGCGAGCCATGCCATGGCTCGGATGTCGTCGCGGACAAGTTCACTGACGCGTGGCCGCTGGACCTTGACGACGACATCCTCGCCGGTTTGCAGTCGCGCTGCATGTACTTGAGCGATAGACGCGGCAGCAAGCGGTGTGCGGTCGAAATGCAAAAAGACTTCTTCAAGCCGGAGGCCGAGTTCCGCTTCAACCACTTTGCGAACGTGGTCAAACGATTCGGCAGGTACTCGATCACGCAGCAACTTGAATTCTGTGACCAACTCTTCTGGGAATAGGCCTTCGCCGGACGAAATGATTTGGCCAACCTTGATATACGTCGGGCCGAGTCTTGCGAAATCGACACGGAGTCGTTTCGCAAGTGCACGCCGCCTTGGTGACTGTTCTTGTCTGCGTTCGAGTAGAGCCCAGATTGCGAGTGTGCGACCGACGCGCCCGGATACCGCGAGTAGACGACCAAGTGGCGGGAGTCGATGTGGATTGAGTAGTTGCGGGACCGAATCTCTTGCTCGATTTCGGATGTGGCCGAGGCCACGCTCCCAGATGAGGTCTTTCGGCCGAACTACCCATGGGCCGTCGTCGCTAAAACCGTAGTCGGCGAGATCTTCAAGTGCCATTGCAAGTCACCGTAGCCAACAAGCCCGGCCAATCATTGGCCGGGCTTGTTGCGTTCTGCCGTGGGTTTGGGTTATTCGGGTTATCGCAGACCGAGGCAGCGGTGTTCCCATGGTGAATATCCCTGCCACAAGAATAGATCCCATGCCAATTCGTCTTGGTCCTGCACGCTTGCTCGTGCCGGGTTTACCCCGACGAGATCGAGGCGGCCTGCATGTCGAGCGGTGTTGTTCCAGGTTTGCTGAGCGAATTGATACGCACCGAAGTAACGACCGTTCGGGTTGACGGCCGCGTAGCCGTCGTCGTACCCGGGCGGGTTCGGGCTTGATTCATGCTTGCGGGTACAAACCAAAAAGGGGTTCATGTGATCGACCGAAGAGGCCCGGCCCCCTTGCAACGTCCAGTAGCCGTTTGCAGTTGCCGCCATGCCTACTGTGGTGACGTCGCTTGATGCCACCGTTGCGTCTCCGATACTCGGCAATTTGGTGCCGAAGGTCAACACTGAACCGCTCGAACGCACGATGGCGTAACCCGTATCTAGCGTTGCGATGCCAGCGGCATCGTGCGGCATCGTGGCGTAGCCGCTGCCATGAAATTCGGCATCACCGAATGCATACACGCCTCCGTCGGCCGCAACAAGTAAGTAGCCCATTCCGGTTTTGGTTGCCGCGATCCCAACGATGGGGGATTGGACGCCGAACGCAGCCGCGCTGCCTTGGAATTCGGCGTCGCCGAATGAGAACACGCCGCCGTCTTTGGCGGCGAGCCAGTACCCGTTGCCACTTGGGGTGCTGGCAATCCCTACGACGTTGTGATCGCTGATTCCCGCGGCGCTGCCTTGGAATTTGGCTTTGCCGAATGAGAATACGCCGCCGTCTTTGGCGGCGAGCCAATATCCGTTGCCACTTGGGGTGCTGGCGATCGCTACTACCGGTTCAACGAGTGCCAAGTTGCCGGTGCTGCCGAAGAAGTCGGCGTCGCCGTACGAGAACACGCCGCCATCGGCTGCGGCAAGCCAATATCCCTTGCTCTTTGGCGTGGCTGCAATGGCGACGAGTGGTTTGTGGAACTGTTGTTTGGCTCCAGGTCCGAAGTCCTTGAGGCCGCCATACGGCTGCACGCCGTTGGCCGTCAGGGTGGGTTGTGGTTGCGGTTTCGCGTTGGCGCCGGCCGTTCCGGTGAACGCGATCCCGAAGATCATGCCAAGAGCAGCGGCACCGCCGAGCAGGCGACCTGCGACCGTGACTCGAGCGTCGTCATTGCCTTGTCCGCTCGTCGTACCCTTACGAGCTAGGCGCTGCTCGTTGCTCACGATCCCGGTGAGCGCGGTGGCCGTGGTATCGGTTTTTGGCGGAGGTGCAGTGGTGCGTTTGCGAGCGCGGTTGGATTGGGTCATTGGATGAGTAGCTCCTTGGGCATGGCGCGACACAGGGGTCTCCGCCCGGTAGGGAATGGCCCGGGATGTCAGGGCCAAGCGAGCACCGTAGGAACCCGATTGTGGGTGCGTCGAACCAGATTGCCAGAGATTGCCAGTAGTCATATAGCTGACATAATTCGTCAGATGAGCGAGCCTCGGGGGCGTATGCATGTTCGATCGGGCCGAACCACCCTAGTTCGAAATAGCTCGAAAGAACTAGTTATAAATATGGCGAAATCCCCCCGTCGGACGCCAGAGTCGTGACAGCCGATGCGTCAGTTTGATGTTGTTGTGGTGGGTGCTGGGCCCAACGGCTTGACCGCGGCGGCGCGACTTGCCACGGCCGGCTACTCGGTGTGCGTGTTTGAAAACGCCAATGAAATCGGGGGCGGAACGCGAACGGACACTTCGGTGTGGCCTGGATTTCGGCTCGATCATTGCTCAAGCGTCCATCCGTTCGGCGCGGCATCGCCTGCATTCCGCGCGCTCGCACTCACCGAGCGCGGCCTTGAGTTTGTGCACGCGCCGATCGCACTCGCGCACCCGCTGGGAGGCGAGCGTGCCGCCGTGCTCGATCGTGATCCGCAACGCACGGTCGCGTCGCTCGGACCGGATGGGAGGCGATGGAAGCGTCGCTTCGATGTGATCGCCGGTGACTGGGAGAAGTTGGTGGCCGCGACGTTTGCTCCGGTGGTTCGGGTGCCTCCTCACCCGTTCGCGCTGGCGCGTTTCGGGGTCCAGGGATTGCGGCCGGCGATCAAAGTTGCGTCAAGTTTTGATGGCGGCGCGGCGCGGGCGCTATTTGCAGGCTTGGCCGCGCACAGCGCGGTGCCGTTGGAACGGTTGCAGACCAGCGGCGCGGGTTTGATGTTGGGTGCCGCCGCTGGCGTGGTGGGTTGGCCTGTGGCTCGCGGCGGGTCGCAGGCAATCGCAGATACTTTGGTTCGTGTCATTGAGGAACACAGTGGAACGGTTGTCACGGGACATCGTGTCACCTCGCTTTCGGAGCTGCCTCGCGCCCGCGCAACGTTGTTCGACGTGAGCCCGAGAATTCTCAGCGACATCTGCGGTGAGGAGCTAGATGCTCGATACCGTCGGCGTCTATTGAGTTTTCGACACGGAGCGGGCGCGTTCAAAGTTGATTACGCGCTCCGAGAACCGATCCCTTGGGCCTCGCCAGATTGTCGCTTGGCCGGCACATTGCATCTGGGTGGAACAATGCTTGAGATTGCCGCCGCCGAAGCCGCGGTTGCCGCAGGGCAGGTTGCGCAGCGGCCGTTTGTGCTCGTCGGGCAGCCGTCGGTCGCAGATCCGACCCGAGCGCCAACGGGGATGCATACAGCGTGGGCCTACTGCCATGTGCCTCAGGGAATCGATCTTCGCGAACGACGATCCGAACTGCTCACCAACCTTGAAGCTCAAATCGAGCGATTCGCTCCTGGTTTCGCAGAGGTCGTGGAAGCGCGTCGCGTGCTCGGACCTGCCGAGCTTGAGGCCGGCAATCCGAATCTGCATGGGGGCGATTTCAGCGGGGGAGCGAGCGATGGCATGCAGTTGCTGTTTCGCCCTACGGGTCGACCTTCATTCGACCCGTACCGCACCCCGATTGAAGGCGTATACCTCTGTTCGGCGTCGACGCCGCCGGGGCCAGGTGTGCACGGTATGTGCGGATGGAACGCGGCGGGGTCAGTGTTGCGACACTCGTTGCGCTGAATCGAGATGCCGCCCAAGCGGCCGGTATCTAGCGAAGCGGCGTCAATGCCAACTCGGCGAGAAGGTGGATTTCGCTTTCGATGAGTTTGCGCCAGTCGTCGAGGTGCAGGCTTTCGTCTTCGCCGTGTGCGTGTGAGTGGGGGTCTTCGGGGCCGATCAGCAGGGCCGGGATACCGCCGAATGCGTTGACAAACGGCCCCACGAAGGGAACCGACCCGCCCATACCTGCTGCGACCGGGGCCTTTGCGAAGCCAGCCGTGAGCGCGCGTTCGCAGGCTTCGAAGGCGGGCCCGACTGGATTGGTTGTCCAGGCTGGCACTGCTTCGTGGACCACGACGGTGGTTTCCAGGCCGCATGGAACGTGTGCATATATATGTGTAGTGATGGCGTCGCAGGCCCGTTGTGGGTCTTGGCCTGCTGCGAGTCGGAAGCTCAACCGAGCGGTGGCTGCTGCCACGATTTGATTGGAACTGCCGGCGAGTGGATGTGAATCGAAGCCGATCACGGTGAGGTTCGGACGTGCCCACACTCGTTCGAACACGTTGATCGCTGGATCACCCGCAGGCAGCACTCCCGGTCGTGCTCCGGCGGCACGCAGATACGACTCCGCGGATGAACCAAGATCGAGGATGCGTTGACGTTCCGTGTTGGTGAGTGACCGCACGTCGTCACCGAACCCGGTGATCGCAACATCGAGGTGTTCGTCGACCATGGATGCGATGAGTTTGGCCAGGCTGACTGTTGGGTCGGGAACTGCGCCTCCGAAAATGCCCGAATGCACTGGGCCGTCGAGGGCGCGAAGGGTGACGTCGATTGTGGCGAGGCCGCGCAACATATATGTGATGGCCGGTTCGCCGACCTTCCATTGGCCTGCGTCTGCTAACACAAAGACATCAGCCCGAAGATCTTCGCTGTACGTCGTGAGGAAACGTTCCAGGTTGGGAGAGCCGCTTTCTTCTTCGCCTTCGATGAAGACTTTGACGTTGCATGGCAGCGTGCCGTGTGTATCCAGCCAGGCTTTGACGGCTGCGGCATGTGCCAATACGCCAGCCTTGTCGTCGCAGACGCCGCGGGCATATAGCCGACCGTTACGCTCAACGGGTTCAAATGGATCGCTTGTCCAGTTGGCGACGACTCCGGGCGGTTGCACATCGTGGTGCGCGTAGAGCAAGACTGTTGGCGCATCCGGGTTGTCGGCGTGCATCCATTCGCCTAAGACGCTTGGGTGCGCACCGTCGAGATCGAGCATTCGAACATTCTCGAGGCCGTGTTCCTGCAAGATCGCGATTGTGAGCTCGGCACTTCTGACGACGTCGCGTGCGTGCGCAGGGTCGGCACCAATACTTGGGATCCGGGCGAGTGCTTCGAGATCTCGTTGCGTGTCTGGCAGCGCAGCCCGTGCCGTCTCGATAACTGCTGCAATCGCCGAACGATCAAAAGCTCCCGTCATCTCCCATTCTTACCGGCCCACTCAGCTTCTGATCCGCTGGGAGCGCCCAAATGGGCGCTCCCACGCGCGCAAAAGCGGAATGGGAGGGCCTGGGCGTAGCGTGTCGTCATGACTGCAACCGTGGCCGCACCGCCCGAGACTGATGTCGAGTTTTTTTGGGATCCAGTGTGTCCTTGGGCGTGGCTCACATCGCGCTGGGTTGTGGAGGTGTCGAAGCAGACGGGGTTAACCGTGAACTGGCGGTTCATTTGCTTGCGGTTGCTGAACGAACACAAGAACTACGACACGGATTTCCCCGACCGCTACATCGCTGGTCATGGCTCGGGGCTGAAATTGTTGAGGGTGGCCGCTGCAATACGCGATCAAGAGGGCATTGAGCCAATGGGAGCGCTGTATACGCAGTTCGGCGGCGATGTGCACGTACGACGGCGGCGCAAGGAGCTCACCGACCATTGGGAAGAGGGCTTCCCCGATTACCTGCGCAGCGTTGGCGTTGCCGATGAGTACATCGGCGAAGCGAACAACGAAAGCTGGGATGTGGTGTTGCGCGCCGAACGAGATGAGGCCTTACGGCGGACTGGTAACAACCTTGGCACGCCCATTATCAGTTTCAACCGCGACGGCGAACTGTTCTCGTTCTTCGGTCCGGTGATCGCCGAGGTGCCGCCGAAGGAACGTGCAGTTCCGCTATGGAACGCGATCTGGGAAATCGCAACCATGCATGGGTTCGCGGAGTTGAAGCGATCGTTGCGCAGCATTCCGCAACTCGAAACGAGTCTTGATCTCGAGGTGTAACGCCGGACTTAGCGCGGTTGTCGTGCTACGCGCCGTTCGGGAAGTGGGATTGCAGTCGGCGCATGCCACGGATCCATCGGTCATAATCGTTGGCTTTGCGCTTGAAATATTCGGCCACCTCGGCATGCGGCAAAATCAAGAACTGTTCATGAGCGAGGCCGTTCACGACCGAATCAGCCACGACGTCGGGTTCCAACATCCCATCGACGCCAGCGACACCACCGTCATCGGTCCCCGCGGTCATCCCAGTGCGCACCGCTTGGGGACACAACACCGAAACTTTCAAGCCACGGTCGCCGTAGGTGATCGACAGCCACTCGGCGAATGCGATGGCTCCGTGCTTCGTCACCGAATACGGCGCCAACCCGATTTGTGTGAGCAACCCCGCTGCCGATGCCGTCTGTAAGAGATAGCCGCCGCCCCGCTCCAACATTCGTGGCACTAGGTGGCGAGCCGCGCGCACGTGCGCCATCAAATTGACGTCGATGACCTGTTGCCAGTCGTCGTCACTGAGTTCCACGGCGCCGAAACCACCCAAGATCCCGGCGTTGGAACAAAACAGATCGATTGGTCCGTTTCGCGACTCGGCGCCATCAATGAGGTCACGTACTTGATCATCGCTTGCAACGTTGCAGGCGACAGCGTCGCCACACGAAATGTTTGTCGTCGCAAGATCTGCGCCGACCACGACGGCACCTTCTTTCGTGAATCGTTCGACGAGCGACGCTCCAATGCCACTTGCCGCGCCCGTAACGACAACGTGCTTACCTTCGAGTTTCACGAGGCTTGGCGTTTCATAGCAGTCTTGTTCCTTCGGTGTCGATGGTGGCACTCACACAGCGTCCGGTCGCTGGCAGGATGGCAATCATGTCATCTACTGAGTGGGGTGCGCACAGTGCGGCAATGCTCGGCCCCGACCCTGAAAGCCAAGCGCACCAGGCACCCGCGGCGAGCAGTGAAAGGTACGCGGCTTCACTTTCTGGTACGTGGGCAAACCTTTGCGCCTGATGCAGTCGGTCTTCGCTGGCCGCTCTCAATGCGTCAGTGTCGCCGGCCGCGAACGCGGCGACGAGCGTTGCTGCCCGACCGACGTTGAAGATCGCATCTTCGAAAGCCACATGGCTCGGTAACGATGTGCGCGACTTTTTTGTCGAGGTTTCGGTTGTTGGCACCCACACGACGACCGCGGGGTCGAAGCCCAGCGGAATTTTCACAACGGTTGTTCCTGCCGTAGCCATCACCCCACCGAACACACTTGCTGCGACATTGTCGGTGTGGCCTTCGAGTTCTCCGGCGCTGACGAGCGCAGTGGTGCGTGCATCGTCGAGACTCTCGCCACGCTGAAGCTCAGCCGCAATGATCCCAGCGACGCGTGCTGCGCCCGAGAACCCCATGCCGCGTCCGCCAGGAAAAGATGCTCGCACTGAAGCTGGCCCAGTCCCTCCTGCGCCGCGAAAGGTTCTGATGGCGAGATGGTGTTCGTCGTTGGTAGCGCCAACATCGTTGATAGCCGGAGATGGAACGGGCTCGAAGGTGAAGTCGAGGTACTGCGAAAGCGCCATCCCTAATGTGTCGAAGCCCGGTCCAAGATTCGCGGTGCTCGCGGGCACCCGGACGGTGAGGCTCACTCGACGGTCGCCACGTACTCGGCGTACGACAGAGGAAGCAGTTCCACAAGTTGGCCGTCGGGGTCGCGGATGAACACTGCGACGCCGATATTGGTGTCGTGAAGCACTTCACCGCCAAAGTCGCTGACCCGTGCGCAGACGGATTCGATGTCGCATGACAGCGAGATATGCGTGAGACCCGGTTCGTCGATGGAACGTCGAACTGCCGTGTGATGGCGTTCGGGTGCGCTGAAGTGCAGAAGTTCAAGTACGAAACTGCCGTGTCGCAAATAGCAGGCGGTCATGCCGAGGGCTCCGTCGAGGCCGAGCAGCCGCGCGGAATTCTCGTCGGGAGGCGCGATTTGGCGCCAAAACGTAAACCCTAAGACTTCTTCGTAGAAGCGGCGAGATCGTTCAAGATCGCCGACACATTGCCCCAGGTGATTCCACACCGCTCCGGTTGCCATGGCGCGATCCTCGCACACGCGTCTTTGCGCGCGTGGGAACGCCCGTCTGGGCCGTCGCAGCGGATCAGAAGCGGCGACTCTGTCAACTACTATGCGCGTCATGCGTAGGCACTGCGGGCGCCCAGGGTGCAACGCGGTCGCCACCGCAACGTTCAGTTTCGATGCGACCCGTTGCGTTGTGTGGCTCAATCCAATCGAAGATGGCATGCCGCGCGCCGGTGATTTGTGCACGCGCCACGCCGATGGGATGGCCCCTCCCAAGAATTGGGAACGCATTGATCATCGAGTCGTGAGTGTCGACGTCGCGGTGCCCATTGCAGACCCTAATGGGCCGGCTGCGGCACTGGTGACTGGCGAACCGGCGACTGCGGCGAGTGCCTCGGATGACCTGTTGCCCGCCCGTGAGCCGGCCAAGAAGAAGCGTAAGCCAGCCGCGAAAAAGCGTTGGCACGAAGTGCCGAATCTCTTTGAGGCACCCGCCACTACCGCGAACTCAGTCGACGCGCCGCGGGCTGCAGTTGCGGCACCCGCGGTTGCGGAAACCGCCGTTGTTGAACCCGCGGTCGAAACGCCGGCGGATGAACCAACTTCGTGGATGCCGCGATACGCCACCGATGAAGATTTGGGCGACGTGCTCGATGCATCGACCCCATTGCTTGCGCGCGCATTCAACCACGCTCGCCCCAGTGGAGATTCCCCTGACGATGCCAGCGACGATGCCAGTGACGATTCGAGCGAAGCTGCTGGCAACCGATCAACCGATTGAGATTGATGACAGTGCAGTGTCGGCGCCGCGACTAACGCGAGCCGTATTCCTTCATGTCGTTGAAATAGTTCGAAAGGTCGGGTGGCCACCACGGTGGTGAGGCGCTGCCAGTAATTGTGCGAGGGTCGACGGGGCCGCGTTCGATGCTTGCTTGGTACACGGCGAAGCAAAATTGCAATGTTTTGATCGCCATATCGGGTGTCATCTCAGGGTCGGGCGTGCCATCGAGCAGCGCGTCAATAAATGCCGTGCCGCTGTGGTTGAAGCCCGAATCCCAACGCGACTCGATATCGGGGTACTCCGTGGTGCTGCCGTCGGGGTGGTACACGATGAGCGGCGCGAGGTCGAGCATCTCGCCGGTGCAGCGCGTCACCCAAATGAATCCGTCGGTGCCTTGGATCTCGAAGAATTCATCGGCGCCGTAGAAACTGCTACGCATATTCATGTTGGGGGCATATGTGACTTCCATCATGCCGAGCAAGCTGTCGCGTTCGTATTCCCAGATCGCGGCCGTGGGTGCTTCGAAGAACGCTGGGGCTTGGCGCACGATTGCTTGCACGCTTGTGATGTCTTGATCGAAAAGCCACAGCGCGGTGCCGTATTTGTGCACCATGTCGTCGAAGAGATGTCCGCCGGGGCTTTGATCGTTGAAGCGCCAGGTGTAACCAGACGGATCGAGCCCGTTTTGGAATGCCGTATCGGTTTTTCCAACGACCGTCTTGATGCGGCACATTGTGGGATGCCCGATCGCGCCCTGCGTTACGAGTTGTTTGGCTTTCACGAGTGGCGGGTAGCCGAAGTTGCACTCTGAGATGCGCAACGTTCTGCCCGAAGCTAACGCGGCTGCTGCCATCTCCATGCCGTCAGAAACGGTGTTGGCAATCGGCTTTTGCACGCTGACGTGTCTGCCCGCACTCAACGCTGCGAGCACGTGTTCTTTGTGCAGCATGGTGGGAGTGAGTATTTCAATGGCGTCGAGATCATCATCGGCGAGCATTTCGTCGATGTCGGTATACACCTTCGGTACTCCCCAGTTGGTGGCCGCCGCCTGTGCTTTTTCTTCGCGGTTGTCGCACACCGCAAGCACATCACAACGCGGATGGGCGAGATATGCCGCAACGTTGAGCGGGGCGATGTTGCCCGCGCCGAGAATTCCAATGCGTACGCGATCCATTCGTCACCGAGTTTCGCTAGGCGTCGTTACTAGCTAACTGTGAATCCCTGCCGTGCGTCAAGATGCATCATTGGCGCCGAGTTCCCGCAATCGTTGTCGCGAGTCACGTGCTGCGGTGCGGTAGATCCCGCTCGCCATGAATGACCGCTCTTGGTCGCGCCGAGTCTCGTAGACGGCGGCGCGTACCTGATGCACGCGAACGTTGTCGGGTTCTGCGAGTACCGCGAGCTCGGCGAAGTGGCAGGCGAGTCGCAAGTCGGTGTTTACCAATGATTCCGCCTTCGTGGCGAGCGCCATTGCGCCTCCACACAGTGCTGCGGTTTCCGTGGCGATTGCTACGTCGTTGGCTGGTTTGAGGTTCGCGGGGTTGCCGTCGTACCAACCGCCGTAGAGTCGCCACAGATTGCGTACGACGAATTCGGGTTCGTCGTAGGTCGGCTGCAGGTAGGGCTTGCCCGCCAGCGACTCTGGAAGCCGAACACTGTGAACGACGTCGATTAAGCGCGCACCTTGATTCATGAGTTCGAGCACTTGCGTGTGCAGCGATTCGAGGGCAGTTGCAGTGTCGATCAACACGCTGTTGACGTAGTGAGCGCCGCCGACTGCCGGGCCGTGTGCGGGCAGCAATAGTTCCGGATCGAGCGCGGCCATGGCCCGCAATGCCACGGCCCAATCCCATGCGTAGCGTTGCACTTTTTGTGGATTTCCTGCGTTCGGGAATTGCCAGATGAACAAGTCTCCGACGCAAACTGCTCGTTGGTCGGGCACCCATGCCCAGGTGTGATCGTCGGTCTCGCCGCGGGCGTGATGAAGTTCGAAATGCGTGCCGCCTACGTCGAGCAGGTGATGATCTCGGTATTGGATATCGGGATAACGAAAATCGCTCGGGAACGCGGGTTCGGGGAGGCGGAACTGGCGCATGTTGATGTGACCGTTGTAGCCGTTGGTCAGCTGATAGCGATCGAACCGTTGCGCGACGGCTTCATGGCCGACGAAGTTGATGTGACCGGTGCTTCCCACTGCAGCCTCGGCCTCGAAAACTTTCGAACCGGTCACGTGATCCACGTGGCCGTGGGTGTACACGGCGGTATCGACTCGTTGTTGGGTCCACTCTCGCAACGATTTCAAGACGGTCGGTGCGAAGAGTTCATGCGACACATCGAAAAGGGTCAAGCCGCGATCCGTTGAGAATGCAATCACGTTGGAAAAGGCATCGATGAGCGCGACCCCGTCGGCAACTTCGTGGAGCTCGCCTTGCGACCCCGACATCAGGCCGTGCATTGTCATTGGCTCGTCGCCATCAATGATTCGAGCAGAGCGTTCAAGCATGTTCATACGTGCAGCGTAGGCAATTTGCTTCCGGGTTTGGCGCGTTGCCTATTTTGGCGACTCGGCCCTTTTCGCGAGCCGCTTTGCGGTGTCTTCGATGAACTTGCGAAGGAACCACGCGAAGAACTTTCCCGTGAAGTTTGGGCGAGCGGTCACGAACGACGATTTCCAGGTGATCTCGGTACCTGTCGGGGTTGTTGTTAGGTGCACGTCGGCGCGGTAGCCGTCGATTGGCATCCCCGAGAGCATCTTGTAAGCGAAGTGAGTCTGCGGTTCGAACGCCACGACCTCTTCTCTGCTGAGCATTGGTGGCTGACCGAACACCCGAATGGCACCGACACCATGAATATCTGGACTGCCTTCGCGCTCGTATTTTGCGACCTTGAACCGCCCCCATTCGTTCCAGCGGGGCGCGTCCACCAAGATGCTCCATACTGTTTCGATCGAGGCGCTGGTGTGTTGTTGAACTTGCCAAGAGTGCACCATGGTCTTGAGCGTACGCGTTGCAGCACACGAGGTTGAAGTGGATGTAACCGTCTCGATAGGGTCGTCCAATGCGTGCAGCCTTGCTAGAAGCTCCTAATACTCCGCTTGTCATTGTCGACGACATCACCATCTCCGATCCCGGGGCGGGCGAGGTGCTGATCAAGGTGGCGCACTGCGGTTTATGTCATTCCGACTACTCCAATGTCAACGGTCAGTTCCCGGCGCCTGGCCCAATCGTGTTGGGACACGAGGCTTCGGGGGTCGTGCAAGAAGTCGGCTTGGGAGTAAAGGATTTGAAGCCCGGTGATCGGGTCGTGCTCTCGCCAATCGCGGCGTGCGGTTCGTGTTATGGCTGCGTGCGGGGCGAATTCGGTGTCTGTGTGAACGCGTCGGCGATCACCTCTAGCACCTTCGTAGGAGGCGCTACTGGGCTGTCTCGAAGCGGCACAGTGGTGTACCGCGGTCTTGGCGTTGGCGCGTTCGGCGAGTACGCGCTGCTCGACGCCAATGCTGTGATCAAAGTCGATGATGATGTTCCACTTGATGTTGCGTGTGTGATCGGTTGCTCGGTGCAAACCGGTGTCGGGGCGGTGCTCAATGCTGCAAAGGTTGAAGCGGGCGCGACCGTATTGGTGATGGGCTTGGGCGGTGTTGGTATCTCGATCGTGCAAGGTGCTCGTATCGCGGGTGCGTCGCGGGTGATCGTGAGCGATCCCAACGGCGGCCGCCGAGATCTCGCCGCGCGTTTTGGTGCTACCGACGCGATTGACCCTACGAATGAAGACGTGATGTCACGGGTAATGGGCATCGCTGCGGGCGGCGTCGATTACGCCTTTGATGCCGTGGGTGCTGCAGCGTTGATCGAAACCGGCATGTGGGCTTGTCGTGCGGGCGGAACCACGGTGATGGTGGGCGCAGCCCCCATCGATCACATCGTGCAAGTGCCAGCCACGATCTTTATGGCGACGGAGCGCAAACTCATCGGAACGTTGCTCGGTGGTTGCAACGGTAAACGTGAAGTACCACGCTTGTTGAATTTGTGGCGCGCCGGTCGACTCGATCTTGAAGGCATGATCACGGCGCGGCGGCCGCTTTCTGAGGTGAACGAGGGTTTCGCCGATATGCACGCGGGGATCGGGCTACGCACCGTAATTAGCTTCTGAGTTTGGTGCGCAACCTGGACGGCTCTTCGAATAACGGGAGCACTTCGGTGGTGGTTCTAGCGGTAGCACGGCTGGCGTCGTAATTCGTTTGGACTTGCCGCGGCTGGCGCGCGATCATGTGTTGCCGTACCAGCGACGTGAAGGAGGTGTCACAGTGAGTGGAATGAATCCGAACAACCCAACCGGAATGCCTGTGCCTGTGATCCTCACCTCGCTCGGCATTCTCTGACCCTTCGCAATTCCGCGAAACTGGTCGATTCCCTTTGGTGTGCCTCAGCGCGCGCCGCCACTTTGGAGTACCTCATGCATAACCATCCTTTGACTGTCGCGCTGTTGGCCCGTGAACACCAGCGGCGTCTGTTGACTCAAGCAACCGAAGCTCGCCTCAAACGACATTTGCGCAACGGCAGGCGAGCCCCATAATTACGAAAGGCAGTCATGCGTCAGAATCTTCTGACGCATGACTGCGTTAGTTTGGCGAGATGGCAACTGCTGATGCGGCACCCGTGCCGATATTTCTCGACCACGTCGCCCTCGCGGCTGACGTTGCGTGGGACAACTTCGACCGATACCGCGGTGATCTGGGCGGCGAGTGGAACGGCGGAATGCACAGTCCCGGTTTCTATTGGGGCCAGGTGCGTTACGCCAATGGCATGATCATTGAAATGCTGCAGCCGCACGATGTGCACCTCGATGATTTTCTTCGGCGATTTATCGACCGTTCGGGCGATGGTCCGCATCACCTCACATTCAAGGTGCCCGACATCGTGGCGGCGATGGACGCTGCAACCGCTGCGGGATTTCCACCCGTGCGCAGCGACTTGTCCCAGGAATTCTGGAAGGAAGCATTTCTGCATCCCAAGCAGTGTCACGGCATCGTGGTGCAGTTGGCACAGGCTGCGCATCACGAGTGGGACGAAGACGTTCACCACCACGTGCTGCCGCCATCGCGTTGCAAACGCCCAGCGACGTTGGATCGAATTGTGCACCTGGTTGGTGATCTTGACGGAGCGCTTGTGTTGTTTCGCGATGTGTTGGGCGGTGCCATGCAAACCGAGGTGGTTGACGGTGTTGATGGGCGCTCGGTCGAATTGACTTGGCCCGGTGCGGGTCGGCTGCAACTTATTCAGCCAACCGACGGAGACCTCAACGAGTGGCTTGGTGATCGACCTGGTCGCGTGCATCGGATCGAGTTCAGCTTGGTCGACGCAGGCAGCGTTCGTGGGGCGGCGCTGATACGTGAAGACACCTTCGAAATCGACCCTCTCATGAATCACGGCGTGCGATTGCGACTTCGAGAAGCACGATGAAAGCGGGCTTTTTCTTGATGCCACCCAGCGAAGGTAAAGCGGCAGGCGGCAAGGGATTGTGGAGTGCGGAATCGGGTCGATTTGGCAGCCTGTTGGGAGACGCTCGCTTAGAAATCGCAGAACGCGTTCAGAAGTTCGTGCGCAACGCGGGTAGCGCGGAGTTAGCGAAGTTCTTCGGAGTTTCTGGCGCACATCTCGAACGTGCGGTTGCGCTTGCGGAGGATGGTTTCGTCGGAGCCCCTGCGTTGTCAGCACGCGATCGATACTCGGGTGTTGTGTTCGGACATCTCGATATTGCGTCCATGGATGTAGGGGCGCGTCGATGGTGCGCCTCGCATGTGGTTGTCGTTTCGGGTTTGTTGGGGATGGTCTGCGCGGGAGATCCGGTGCCCGACTATCGCCTCAAGATGGGCGCTCGGCTCCCCGAAATCGGAGGTCTCGCGCAGTGGTGGCGGCCGCGTTTATTCGAAGCCGCGCGAGCAACGATGGGGAGCGCGGTGCTGGTTGATGTGCTTCCCAATGAACACGCCGCCGCGTTGGATGTCTCTGAAGTTTCGAGGCGCACGCTGGCGTTGAAGTTCGTGAGCACAAATGGTGCCAGCGCGGCAGGGCACGCCGCCAAAGCGGCTAAGGGAATGCTCGTGCGGGCATTGGTACAGCAGCGAGCACTTGATGTGGTCGAGGGCTGCACTGGTTTCGAAGGCGGAGGTTTCGCGTTTCAATCCCATGAACGAATTGTGCGGACGCAACACCATCGAGTGAACATCGTGGCGGTGTAGCGCTATGCCCGAGAGCGTCCTCGTAGTAGGCGGCACAGTTTGGTGAGAGCGGAGCGAGCTGGCTTCGGCGCTCCGGGCCTCGGTGAACTTAACGAAGAGATCCTTGGCGAACTGCACGCTCGCGCGGCACAGAGACGAATGGCGAAATTTTGCAGCTAACTCAACGCGTATTACGTGCTACATGTGTGGTTGTCGTTGCGGACGATCTTGCCGGCGAGGAGTTTCAGGTTTGTGTAGGCGTGGACCTTGGTTCCCCAGCACGCACGTAGCATGATCGGATCTACTGTCGCTGTCTGTGCGCTGTTGATCTTGCTGTAATGCAAATGCGGCCCAGATGAAATTCCGGTGTTGCCGCTCCAACCAATGAGCTGTCCTGCTGCGACGCGAGTGGATGGGCTCGCCGAGATCCCAAATTTGATTCGGTTGAGATGCACGTACATTGAAAACGTACCGTCGTCGTGGCGGATGCGAATGCGGGTGCCGGTGATGCCTTGATCGATGCACCATTTGATGCCGTCTCGGGACGTACCCCCGGGAGGAATGTGCGCAGCGGGGTTGCAGTTGCGTTTGTCGGTCGAGACATAGTCGACGTTGCCCGCCGCAGTTGCGTAGATACGCGTACCAATGGGCATCGAGAAATCGATTGCAGGCGTGGCGTGGCCGTAGGACCCGCCCCAGGTAGCAGTCACGCGAAACGCGCCGCGAAATGGCAACACACGAACGACGGGAGCCGGAGCTGCCTGTGAGGTTTGGTTACTGGGGAGATGCTCGGTAGCGGCACGTACCGCAGGCCCGGGCCCGCTGACGGTCAATGCCGCGACCGCAGCGGTTGTGGCGACGTATCGATGTATTCGGATCATGTACATACTCGTTCCCTCGGTCTCGCAACAGGCAGCAATACGAAGTCTTCCTGGGTGGGTATCGGCGCAGCGGTGGGGAAAACTCAAGTAGCCCGCGCGATGGTGCCAAGTGACACGTCGATCTCAATGGCGTTGCAGCCGCCCGAGTGACTCCGCCTTGGGGTGTTCACCTTGGGCTTTGTGTGGCGCGCTCGGAGAGAGTCGAACTCCCAACCTTCTGGACGCGTGTGAACGGTGTTTGTTGCGACGATGCGTTACTTGCTCAGCTCGGGCAATCTAGAGATCCATTGCCATACCGCATTGGCACCAGCTGGAGTAATCGCGCCGGGACGTTGCCAATATGTACGCGCCCAGTCAACACCATTGAGGGGCTGCGTTGGGCACAGCACGTCGGCGAGTTCCGCGACTGAGGTCGTTGCGGAATGAGCTTTGGCGAAATCGCGAAGGATGGTGTTGTATTCCGCGATGCGTCTTGGGTCGACGCGAACTTCGGGTGTGGCGCGGTCGATTGCAATATTGGGGATACATGGCACCGTGAGCAACACCAGTCGTGCGCCATGTTTCGTGACGATTACGTGCGTTCGTTCGAGTTCGCGTTTGATCTGGGTTGAGAGTTCGCTGGTTGTGAAACGCAATACTTTGCCGCCGATTCTGCGGTTGAACAATTCTCGTGATGTTGCGGCCAGGACGACGGTGTTCGGTCGAAATGTCGCAACCGCGGCACGATACTGGTCGGGCCATCGGTAGCAGTTGGGGAGTTCGTCATGCGCGACACCTCCGGGACCCACGAGCCCACCTTCGGCCAGTCCACAACCAAGGGATCCGAAGGTGGTTCCCACCATGCCGTCGCGCTCGAACTTTCCGTTGCTGCCGACGCCCATTTGGACAGCGAAGACATCGCCGACAACAAGTACGCGATGCGCTCTTGGCGCCGCTTTGGCAATGGTTCCAAGGTGCACCAGTGCCAACGGATTCGGTTCGGAAGCGGGTTCGGCGTACTGCAACTTGACCGCGCCGGATGCGCTGACGGTTGCAACGGCGGCGGTGGTGCCAATCGAGATCAACGCAGCGAGTGCCACATAACGTGGGCGGACAGATGCGTTGCGGATCGGACGCTCGAACAGGAAGTATGAAGCGGTTGCAGCTGCAAGTGTGACGATGAGGCGCACGGCCAATAGCGGCGCCCCAGAAATTTCAATACGTGCAGGTGTGAGCACGAAATACAGAGGCCAGTGATACAAGTACAAGCCGTACGACACGATCCCAATCGATCGCAACGGCTTCGCTGACAACGCCCGACCGATATACGTCGGCGAGCTATGCAACGTTGCGTTGATAATTGCCACGACAGCGAGACCGAATACCAATAGACCGCCCTGAAAGAGCAGCGTGTCACTGTCCTGCATAAGCACCATCATCCCGCCGACGATCAGCAACCCGGCGCTGCCGAGGAATCGTGTGATCGCATCGGAGAGCGGGAGCCTGCCGCCAAAGTAACTCACCCAGATAGCGAACGCGGCGCCGAGTAGGAGACCAAGCGACCTCGTGTCTGTGCCGTAATACATCCGTAGGTTCGTTGTGTTTGGGCGACTGATGAGGAAGGCATTCATCGTTGCCGAACCCAGCGCTATTGAAGAGACGATGATTGCGACGCGTCGTAGGCCGTGGGTTGTGATCAACATGAGCCCAGTGAGTGCTAAAGGCCACAAGAAGTACCACTGCTCTTCAATTGAGAGCGACCATGTGTGGTTGAGTATCGAGCCGCTGCGAAAGTGCCCCAGTATGAGATGCCAGTTCTGGGAATTGAGCAGCGTCGCGATCGCATCGCTGCGAATGCGGCTGCGATTCCACGACTCCGCCAATGTGGCGGTGTACAACGCAATACCGAGAAGCATCACGATCAGCGCGGGTGTCAATCTTCGCAGCCGGCGTGCAAAGAAGGTGCCGAATGCGACTCGCCCAGTTGCAACGATTTCGTTCAGGAGTAGCGACGTAATGAGGTAACCCGAGAGTACGAAAAACACCTCAACTCCGAGGAAGCCACCGGTGAGACCGCCGTCAGATCCGGGAATCTTGTGATCGTGGTAGATCAACACTGCGATGACTGCGATTGCTCGCAAGCCGTCGAGCGCGGGTTGGTAGGTCAAGCGATTTTTCATGTGACTGCAATCTTGGTGAAACGCAAACGGATCGGGTCGTCCACTAGATACATCGCTATTTCATTGTCGCCGTCCGCTACAAGTGAGGGTGGCACCGTAAAACTGCAGCGCACATCATTGCCGGGGTCGCGTACGGTGGTGCAAGTTGCGGCGATGGTGTCATTCACTGTGAAAACTGCGGTCGCACCTGCTGTCACGTTTGTAAATTCTGCGAGGCTCCATAGCCATTCTGCGTTTCGGGCATCACGATCGACGCTACGAAATGCCTTGCGGTTGTCGATGTTTACTTTCGCCCCAGTAGTGACAACGTCGCGAGACCTATACGCGGTCGGCATTCGAGTGCCAATGAGTGCTCCGAGTTGCGAGTCGCGGTAGATCCGTAATTCGGCGTCGAGGTTCGGTGCGACCGCTCGGGATTGGAGCAGCTTTGTGAATTCGGTGTTTGCCTGTGCGTCGGTGAGTCCGGTGGCCGGATACATGAACCGCTCATTTGTTGCACGAGCGGTGGCTCGCAGCGAGATTCCATCTGCGCCGGGGACTGTTGAGGGGACGTCGATTTTGAGGACATCGAGGATCGTCGGAAACACGTCAATGGATAGCGCGCTGCGGTCGTCGATGACACCCGCGCTCTGGTTCGGATACTTTACGAACAGCGGCGTCCACATCAAATCAGCACTGTTTGTGTTGGTGACGTTGCGTGCCGGTTCAGTCGCGCTGAAGGAAATTCCGTGGTCGGCGGTGACGATGAGCATTGTGTCGTCGAACGCTTCGAGGTCTTCTAGGCGTTCGACGATTTGACCGAGCAGCGTGTCGGTTGCTTGTACTTGAAGTAGGTGGCGCTGACGGGCGGTTTGTGCGCCGGTCGGGCTCCACGGCGAGAGATACTTCTCTCCTGGGAGTGAATGTGATGTCGCACGGTGACCTTGCAGCGTGTTGACGTAGTGCCACGGATAATGAGGCAGTAACACATGGAGAAAGTCGAGGTGGTTGGGAGCGGAGCCATTGATGGAATTGACGAAATCGGTGGCGTTATCGAGCGCGAATGCCGACGCGTTGGCGTCGTCGAAGTCGGCTGAAATTTTTGGCCGTTTCTTGGGTGATGCACTTGTGCGCCACAGGTCAGTGCTGGTTCGCAGTAGTCCGCTAAGGCCGGCGCCTTTGAAGCTTGTGCACGATGCCGAAGGGCAGAGGCGTGTCACTGCTTCGTGCACCTTGAGGCTGTAGGAATTTTCGAGTAGGGCAAACAAGTTGCCTGGATGTTCGGAACTCGTTGACAGCGTTTTGAGCGATCTGGGAGTTCGGCCGGTGAGCAGTGCCGGAACCGCACCCTGTGTGTACCCGGCGACTGTTGTGGAGTTGCGATACCAAGTGGATTGCTGCTCCAACTTCGCGAAGTTCGGAAAGAGTTGCTGATCGACGTGGCCTTTGCCGTCAAGCAGGGATCGTGTCGGCATCTCGTCGAGAACGATGAACACGACCCGATGCGGAGCGCCGACGCGAACGCCTTTGATGCCTGGCTGGGACTTCGAGAAGATCGCGTCGGTCGCCGGGCTGAAACGTAAGAAGAGAACTGCGGCGAGTAACGGTGTCCATGCGAGATAACGCAGGAACTGTCGGGACAACTTCCAATTGTGCAACGTCCAGGTTGAGGCGATCCCCAGGGCGATGGCCCCTGCTATGACCTCATTGGCCCCCAGTGAGGTGCTGCGCCGGATCACTTGGACAAATAGAACAATCAAAATTGCGCAAGTAATGAGTTGGTGGGTTGCGAATCGAACGCGATGGCCCGCATAGCCACTCAGCCGTTCGCACGCCCACATTACGCAGGGCGGAACGATGCACACCAAGATGATCAACATGATTGCTCGCGCTACCGTTACGCCCGATGTCACCAGATAGTTCGCGTTGCGACCGAGCGTGTCGAGCAGCGGTTGCGCGAATGCAACACCACTCAGCGCGAGGTACTCGACAAATACCCAGCGTTCGCGTGATAGTTGATGAGTGGCTGCGAAATGCAGCGGCGGCGAGCAACCGGGTCGCATTGGATCAGGCTCGGTCACTCGCGGAGCATAACCTGACTGGGAACAGCCAAAGTTAACGCTCAGTACGCACGCGGATGCATCGCTCCAGGTCAGAACATGATTTGTGTGGCGCGCTCGGAGAGAGTCGAACTCCCAACCTTCTGGTCCGTAGCCAGATGCTCTATCCATTGAGCTACGAGCGCTTGGAGCCGTCACTCTAACCGAATTGTCGGCTTCGGCTCTAAAGGTTTCGCGCGGCGTGGCGCGGGAAGGATGTTCCGTCCACGTCTCGGGCTGGTTGGTTTGCTAATTCAGCTCTGAGAACTTCGCAAACAGGGCCGCAAGCGCGGCGTCGGTTCCCGCCTGCGGAAGGCCGAGGCCGCCGTCGACAACAAGGGTTTGGCCAGTTACGTATGCGGCCTTGTCGGAGCAAAGAAACGCGATGACTTCGGCCACGTCCTCGGCGGTACCCATGCGTTGCAACGGAATGGAGTCCCGAATTGGTTCGAAGGTCTCGGGCATCTGTTGAAATGCCACAGTGAGGGGCGTCGCGATGAAGCCCGGCGCTACGCAGTTCACGCGTACGAAGGGCCCGTACTCAAGTGCCCCGCTCTTGGTGAGCGCGATCACACCCGCTTTGGCCGCCGAGTAGGCCGCTTCGTTGCGAGTGGGAGCGAGGCCGGATAGCGAAGCATTGTTCACGATCGCGCCCCGTTGCGCGGCCAGCATGTGGGGCAGCACCGCGCGCATCATGGAGAACGTGCCGGTGAGGTTGACGTCGATGAGCCGGTGCCAGAGTTTGTCGTCGACGGTATGCATCGGGCGCAGGTCGCCGACGCCGGCATTGTTGACGAGTAGCGAGCAATCGCCGAACGTGTCCATCGCCAAACCGACCGTTTCATCGACCGCAGCAGTGTTACGCACGTCGCATTCGAACGCGATCGCTCCTGGCAACGTGCGAGCGATAGTGGCGGCCGCGTCGAGATCGCGATCGACCACCGCGACGCGTGCACCGGCTTGCGCGAATCGTGCCGCGGTTGCCGCACCGATGCCCGAAGCACCTCCCGTCACGATCGCGCCTCGGTTTGCGAATTCATTCATTGATTGCAACCTCGTAGGTCGTGTTGTGGTCTCGGTTGAGCCACGCGATTTCGTTGTCGTTGACGTAGCCGCGGCCTTGGATATTGAAGATACGCAAGGAGTCGGCGCCGAGAGGGTACGGCCCCCAATGCCAGGTTCCTCGGTTGAGGTGAACCGGTACGTGTTGGGGCACTCGAAATGCTGCAACTTCGAGGAAATGGTCAGAGGATGTGAAGTCGACGCTTGCCGGTGCCACAACAATGTAGGCATCACTGGTCATGGGCATGAGCGTTTGTGTGTGGGTATCGTGGCGGTTCAGGAGTTCGCAACGAACACGCCCTTCGCTCAGCGTCACTTCGTTGTTGTCGTGCGCGATGAAGTTGACCTGACCATCGTTCCAAAGAAATTCGAGGTCGCTGCGACGGTACGCGTTCTCATCACGTTCGTCACTTGGCAACGTGCCAAATCTTGCCCACGCCTCTGGCGTGAGCGGTTGAAGATTGAGCGAGAAATGTCGCTGCGTTGCATTCATTGCCGTTGCTCCTGTGCTGCGCGAACCCGTAGCCTGCTTGAGTGTAGAGACGCTGGATCGCTGATGGCGCCGAACCGCAAGGAGAATTGTTATGGACGTCCGTTCGATAAAAGACGTTGCACCTGTTGTTGAACACAACGGAACCGTGCCGGTCTGGTGGCTCGTGAACCCTCGCGAGATGTTCGACATCACCAAAGGCGGACACCTTGAATTGGTGAGCGAATTCGAAGTTGCGGGTGGGGGCTACGTCGACCCGCACCATCACCCGACCCATGAGTTTTATTACGTGACTGCAGGGCGGGGAATCATGGAGATCTCGGGTGAATCTCGGGAAATCGCGCAGGGCGATCTTGTGCATATTCCGCCGAACGCCGTGCACAGCTTGCGGCCGGTGAGCGAGCATGCACCGATTCACTGCTTCTGTTTTGCGGTGGGTACGCCCGACGCTGAAGCCATTGACTACACCTCGCATTGATGACTAGCCCGAGAGTATTGGTCACGCGCCGACTCCCCGAAGGCGGTCTTGACCCACTTATTAACGCCGGATTTGAAATCGTGGGGCCACGTGACGACGACACCCCGTATTCCAGCGAGGAATTGCTTGGATTGGCTGAGTCAGTTGACGCGATCGTCTGCTTGCTCACGGATCTCATCGATTACGAAATCCTGAGTGTCGGCGCGGCGCATTCTTTGCGAGTGATCGCAAACGTTGCAGTTGGCTACGACAATATCGATTGGCGTTCGGCGCATCGTCTCGGCATTGAAGTGTCGAATACTCCAGGAGTACTCGACGAAACCACTGCCGATGCTGCGGTGTTGTTGATGCTTGCGGCGTCGCGTCTGACGTTTGCAGCCGAGTCGGATTTGCGGGCAGGGGATTGGCCAGGTTGGGGAATCACACAGTATTTGGGTGTCGATATACACGGAGCCACGCTCGGAATCATTGGCTTCGGCCGAATTGGACGTGCAGTCGCTCGGCGCGCACAAGGTTTCGGGATGCGCGTGCTTCATCACAGCCGACGTGAAACCGGCGAACCCGGGTATATGGATGATCTCGATGAGCTATGTCGCGTGGCGGACATCATTTCGATCCATACCCCCGGTGGCCCCGACACCGTGCATCTCATCGATGGCCGGCGCCTCGCATTGATGAAGACGACTGCCGTGTTGGTGAACACGGCCCGAGGGTCGGTGGTCGACGAAGCGGCGCTGGCTGAAGCGCTGCATGCCGGATCGATCTTTGCCGCGGGTCTTGATGTGTTCGAACGCGAACCCGAAGTTCATCCGCGATTGTTGACCGCGCCACGAACTGTATTGCTCCCGCATATTGGCTCGGCCTCGCAAGCGACACGCCGCAACATGGCATTGTCGGCTACGAATGCCGTAGCGCAATATTTGCAAGGCGGTCGACCCGCGAACCTGATTGCCCGCGAACCCAATAGCGACTGATTCGGATCAGTCGGTGAGCGTAACTTTCACCGCTGTCTCATCGAGTTCGAGGAGCTGGACGGTTGTGGAGCCAGCGCGAAGCTGTTCAAAGTACCGTCGTTCGGCTTGGGCGCGCTCTCGCCCCGCAGCGATGATGTCTTCGATCGTCGCCCCATCAGCGATTGTCACTCCGTCTGCATCGCCCACAACCCAGTCACCAAGTTTCACCTCGACGCCGCCAACCGACGTGGTGCTCCCGACACTGCCAGGTCGAATCTTGGATGCGCCGCGCAAGGCAATCGTGCTGGAAAACGCGGGGAATCCAAGGCGTTGTAGTGCATCGATATCGCGAACGCCTCCGTCAATCACGAGGCCAGCGATGCCCCGAGCTTGTGCGCCCGTGGTGAGCACTTCACCCCAATACCCGAGTTCGGGGATGTCACCAACGTTGACCACTAAGACGCTGCCAGCGGGCGCCTGCGCGACTGCGACGTGAATCGCAAGGTTGTCGCCCGGGGTGCAGACAACCGGAACTGCGAGCCCAATCACTTGGGCGCCCCGCCATGCCGGGCGAACGCGGTCGCGCATTGCTTCGCCGCCCGATTCTCCGACGGTCGCGGCACCCAGTTGTTGCAGGGACGAGATAATTGTGTCGTGGTCCATTGGTGTGATGCTTAGCGCCGAACGCGACGGTCTCGCCACTACAGACGTGATGATTGGCGGAGGGCGAGGGATTTGAACCCTCGAGGGAGCTTATGACCCCCTACTCGCTTAGCAGGCGAGCACCTTCGGCCACTCGGTCAGCCCTCCGTTGTCGAGCATACCGGAGGCGTAACCCATTCCCGGCAGCGATACGGCTTGGGCGATACGGTGACTACGTGGACCCCGTTGCGGCGTTGCAAGAGATCGCCGAACTGCTCGCGTACCAACGTGATGCTGGCTTTCGGGCGCGAGCATTTACCAACGCCGCCCGAGCCATTCAAGGTGCAAGCCTCGAAGATCTGCAACGGATTTCGGCCGCAGGCCAGTTGGCCGCGCTGCCGGGAGTGGGCGACAAGACTGCGGCAGTGATCACCGAGGCGCTGACGGGAGTGGTACCCGCATATTTGTTGCAGCTTCGGGCTGAATCCCGTGCCGATGTTGCCACTGAAGCGGGGCGGGCTCTGCAGAAGGCTCTCCGGGGCGATCTTCATTTGCATTCCGATTGGTCCGATGGTGGCGACACGATGCATGCCATGGCCGCCGCGGCACGCGAGATCGGCCATGAGTATTTGGCGCTTACCGACCACTCGCCCCGCTTAAAGGTCGCGAACGGGCTGGATGCGCAACGGTTGAGTGATCAGCTTGATGCAGTGGCGGCAATCAACCGTGAGTTCGCACCCTTTCGACTACTCACCGGTGTCGAAACCGACATTCTTGATGACGGCGCACTCGATGGTGAGCCCGAGTTGCTGTCGCGCCTTGATGTGGTGGTCGCCAGTGTGCATTCGAAGCTGCGAATGGAACGCCAACCGATGACGGAACGGATGATTTTGGCAATGGCGAACCCGCTCGCCGACATACTCGGCCATTGCACTGGTCGATTGGTCACGGGTCGTGGTCGCCCTGAATCGGAATTCGACGCCGACATGGTGTTCGCGTCGTGTTTGCACTTTGACAAGGCCGTTGAGATTAACTGCCGGCCGGAACGGCTCGATCCACCGAAGCGCATGTTGCGGCGAGTGGTGGAGCTCGGCATCAAGGTATCGATCGATACCGACGCCCATGCAACACATCAGTTGCAGTGGCATCCATACGGTTGTAATCGTGCCGCGGAGTGCGGAGTGCCAGTGCAATCAATTGTGAATACCTGGCCGGTCGATGAGCTTCTCGCTTGGTGCGCGAGCCACGAATCGCTATAGCGGTTCGCTCATTGCGAAACAACGACGATCGCCTCGTGCGCGCTCAGCGTGATAGTCCCCGCAATCACGTGTCCCTCTCGGTTGGTTGATCCGCTATCGGTTGAGAGTGCGACCGTGCCAAACACATCGTCGATTGTGACTGGGATGGCCCCGAAGTTCATTGCCACGACTGTGGATTCTCCCCGTCGCCACGCCCATGCCAGAGTGTCATCGCCGGTGGGTATCGACGTGTACGCGCCTCGCCGCAGGTCGTCGGATTCACGTCGCAGTTTGATGAGGCGGCGGGTCAACGCGAGCATCGATTGCGGATCATCAACTTGCGCGGCAACGTTGCACGCTTCGTGGTCGCCGTAGCGGAGCCAGGGCACAACGCCAGGGTCACTAAATCCCGCGCCCGATGCCGCGTTCCAATGCATTGGGGTGCGCTCATTGTCGCGGCCCATACGCGGCCCGAACATGTGGCCTACAGGATCAAGAATTTCGGGCTCAGGCACGTCGGTGTCGGGCATGCCGATCTCATCGCCGTAGTACAAAAACGGTGTGCCGCGTAGCGTCATCAACATCAACATCGCCGCGCGAATTTTGGCTGGTTCGTTGTTGCACCAACGAGTAGCCCACCGATGATTGTCGTGGTTGCCGCCAGTCCATGTCGGCCACGCGGTTGCTGGTAGTAACGCCTCGGCTGATTCCACGGCGGTGCGCATCTCGGTGGCGTCGAATCGTGCATGCAACAAGATCATGTTGAACGCCAAGTTGAGTTCGTCATCGTTGCCGTAATACGCGGCATACGCGTTCGAATCAAGTACGTAGGTCTCACCGACGAGCACGCGAGGGTCGGCGTAGCTATCGGCGACCGCACGCCAACGTCGGATGACGTCATGAACCTCGGGGCGATTGGTGTTGTACACGAAACGTTGCCCGTACATTCGCGTGTACCAATGATCGTCGGCTTCGGTCGGTGGGTTGTCGCGAAGTTCTCGATCCTTTACGACTGCGTGGCAAACATCGAGGCGAAAACCGGCCACCCCGCGGTCGTACCAGAAGCGAAAAATTCGATCAAACTCGTCGCGAACGTCATCGTTCCACCAGTTCAAATCCGGTTGCGAAGCAAGAAACTGACTGAGGTGGTACTGACCACTCACGGTATCGAGAGTCCAGGCACTTGCACCGGGATTAAAGGTATTGACCCAATTGTTGGGCGAGCCGCCGTCGGGCGCCGGGTCGGCCCAGACGTAGTAGTCCCGCTTCGAGGACGTGGGCGACTGCAATGCATCCGCGAACCAGGAATGTTGATCACTCGAGTGGTTGGGCACAAGGTCGAGCAACACCCGAATACCGCGTTCGGTCGCCTCGGCGATCAGGTCGTCGAGGTCATCCAGCGTGCCCAGTTCTGGATGCACTGCGCAGTAATCGCTGACGTCATAACCCCAGTCGTCGTTTGGGCTGGCAGTGATCGGGTTGATCCAGATGCCTTCGACACCGAGCCACTGGAGGTAGTCGAGTTTTCCGGTAATTCCGCGGAGGTCGCCGATGCCATCGCCGTTGGAATCGCTGAATGAACGTGGATAGATCTGGTACAGCACGCCGTCGCGCCACCATACCCAGTCGTGTCCGCCCGGGGAGGTTGTCATGCAGTGAGACTAGTGAGGGTGGAGTGCCGCGCTGAGTCGCTCGGTACTGTCGTCGCCGTCGATTGCAAGGTGTACGACGATTCGTAGGTCGGGATCACCAGCAGGGATGAGTTGCTGGGTGATGAACTCAAGACGTCCCGCGTCGTTGTGATGAAACACTCGACGATGACTTTCGAATCCGCCGATGTCGTGGCGGGTCCACCACGTATTGAATTCGTGGCTTAAGGATCGCAAGTTGGCGACCATGTTGGCGACCGCAGGGTCATCGCGCACCGGGAGTGACTCCGCGCGAAATTGGGAGAGCACTCGGCGCGCCTCAGCTTCCCAGTCGCCAATCAGCGTCCGCGCGCTGGGTTCGGCGAACATCACCCACACAAGGTTGCGCACCTCGGGTGCAAGGTCTTTCACCTGTGGATACAAACATTCGAATGGCGCATTCCACGCCAAGAAATCCCAGCGCGGCCCGATCACATACGCCGGTGATGGAGCAAGTGAATCGAGAATGCGCACTACGGCGTCCGGTGCCGTATCTCGCCCTGGGTTGATCGCCCCGCGGTTGGGATAACCGCTTAATGCGAGCAGATGCTCGCGTTCGACTGGGTCGAGTAGTAGCGCGCGCGCGAGTGCATCGATCACGTCAAGGGATGCGTTGATGGGACGGCCCTGTTCGAGCCAGGTATACCAACTGACCGACACGTTTGCGAGCAGTGCAACCTCCTCGCGGCGTAGCCCCTGCGTTCGGCGCCGCGCCCCCGCGATGAGCCCGACATCGCCAGGAGTGAGCACCGCTCGGCGGGCACGGAGAAACTCCGCAAGGTCGGTGCGACGTGACATCTCCCTATTCGAGCACGTCTGCTGCTCTCGTAGGGTGGTACTTCCAGTCCCAGGATCGACCCGCCCTTGTGCCCAGGTGGCAATGCGTCGTTCTATAGACCCATGTTGACCTCCTCAAAGGCCCGTCTCTCCATGCGTGCGTCATTGGCGCCGACGTCCACGATCCGTGAGTTGCTCGCACTGACAGACCAACCGGGTATGCGATCCATGGCCGGTGGGTTGCCCGACCCTGCGACGTTTCCGGTGGACGCATTGCGAGCGGCCGCACAACGGGTGTTGGTCGAAGGATCGGATGCCGCACATCGAGCGTTGCAGTACGGCCCGACTGACGGCGTGTTCGACTTTCGGGTCGCGATTGCTGCGAATCAATCATTGCACGGCATTGCCGAGATGAATCCCGATGAACTTGTCGTGACGACCGGATCGCAGCAAGCCCTTGACTTGCTCACTCGCACAATGATCGATCCAGGAGACGACATAGCCGTTGATGATCCTTGCTACCTCGGGGCGCGCCAGACATTTCTTGCCGGTGGCGCGACATTGCGCGGTATCCCCGTGGATAGCTGTGGGCTCCAAACCGAGGTGCTTGCGGAGATGTTGGCAACTGGATATCGGCCTCGTTTGGTCTACACCGTCGCCAATTTTCAGAATCCCAGTGGTGCCACACTGAGCGAGCAACGGCGATTGGCGTTAGTTGCGCTCGCAGAACAGTACGGATTTGTGATTATTGAGGACGATCCGTATCGGTCGTTGTCTTTCACTGGTGAGCTGTTGTCGTCGTTGGGTTCGCTGAATGCTGAAGTCGTCATTTCGATCGGTTCCTTGTCCAAAGTGCTGTCACCGGGTATGCGTCTCGGCTGGCTTCGAGCGCCGATGTGGATTCGTGAGGCGATCGTGCGCGCCAAGCAGGCGTGCGATCTTCACACCTCAACGCTGACGCAAATGATTGCGCTGCAAATCCTTGAACTACCGGGCTTCATTGATTCCCACATCACTGCGAACCGTGTTCGGTATGCCACTCGTTCGTTGGCGCTCGGCTCAGCAATCGAGGCCCGAGGATATTTTGCAGCGATGCCGAAGGGTGGAATGTTCACTTGGGTGCAGATGCCGGGCGTCGACACCGAGGTGCTGCTTGCGCGCTCAATTTTGGAAGGGGTTGCCTTCGTCCCTGGCGCGGCATTTTCCGTTGACCAAATGTGGAACGACTTTGCGCGCTTGTCGTTTGCGACACTCGATGAAACCAACTTGGTGATTGCCGCGAACATCCTTGCTGATGTCGCAGACACCATGCGCTAACGGATGCCTGGTTACGACGTGACCGGTGCGGTTTCGCCGTTGCTAGCCGCCCAGAGGCGGGCGTAGAGGCCGTCGTGGGTGATTAACGAATCGTGATCGCCATCTTCGACAACGCGACCTTGATCGATCACGAGGATTCGATCGGCAAGGCGAGCCGTCTGAAGCCGGTGCGCAATCAAGATCGTGGTACGACCCTGCGCGGCCACGCTGATCGCTTCGGTGACGAGTGCTTCGGTGTGAAGATCGAGATTCGACGTTGCTTCATCGAGTAGCAGGATCGCCGGGTCGACGAGGTGCGCACGCGCCAATGCAATGAGCTGGCGTTGTCCGCTCGACAGCGAACGTCCGCGTTCCGAGACTGGCGAGTGGTATCCCCATGGAAGCGTGGCGACGAAATCGTGTGCGCCGACCGCTCGAGCCGCCGCTTCGACTTCGGCGTCGGAACAATCACGTCGACCGTATGCGATGTTGTCGCGGATCGTGCCCGCGAATAGGAACGCCTCTTGGGGAACGATGCCGAGTTGGGCGTGATACGCGACTGCGTCATAGTCGCGCACGTCGACGCCATCGACTCGTACGGTGCCGTCGTTGACGTCGTAGAAGCGTGCGACGAGCTTGAGAATTGTCGACTTCCCCGCGCCGGTTTCACCGACCAGCGCCACTGATTGACCAGGTTTGATGGTGAGCGAGGCGTTGTGGAGGGCATCGGTGGTCGAGGTTGCGTATCGGAAGGTGACATCGCGCAGTTCGATCGAACCGCGCAATCGCGACGGCACGATGGGCTCGGCGGCTGCGGGCACTGTCGTCTCGGTTGCAAGCAGGTCACCGATCCGAGTCAACGAAACCTGAGCCTGTTGCCACGAGTCGAACACTTGCGACAGTTGCTGGATGGGAGAAAAGAACAGATCCAGATATAGCAAAAACGCAATAAGGGCACCGCTAGATAACGAACCGTCAGCCACGTAGACGCTGCCAGCGCCCAATACCAGCGCGCCTGTGAGATCTGAGAGCATCTCGACAAACGGAAAATACAACGCCACGAGCTTCTGGGCTCCGAGGCGAGCATCAAGATACTTTTTGGAAACCTTCGCGAAGTCTTTTTCGTTCGATCCTTCACGCACGTAGGCTTGGGAGACGCGCACGCCGGAAAGCCCTTCTTGCAGGTTCGCGTTCACCGTGGCGATGCGTTCTCGCGCGGTCTCATAGGCACGCGACGATTCACGCCGGAACCACAACGTTGCAATGGTTAATGGTGGCACTGCAATCGAAGCGATAAGCGCGAGTTTCGGGTTCATCACTGCGAGCGCGACACCGACGCCCACGAAGGTGACGCCGCTCACGAGCGCGGTAACGAGGCCCGTCTGCAAGAGCTGCGCGAGCGAATCGATATCGGTAGTCATGCGGGTCATTACCCGTCCCGCCATTTCGCGTTCGTAGTAATCCACGCCAAGCCGTTGCAGATGTGAGAACACCTTGACTCGCAATGCAAACAGAATGCGTTCGGCGGTGCGGCCCAACACTCGTTGCTGGCCCCACATGATGACCCAGTCAGAAAGCGTGACCACTAAAAAGACGCTGACTGCGAGAAAAAGTACGTAAGTATCGGCATTTTTGACGCCCTTGTCGATGCCGATGCGCACAAACAAGGGAGACGACAAAGTGGCGAGCGCGTCGAGTGTCACCAACAACAATCCGAGAGCGAGGCTGCGGCGGAATCGATGGAGCAGGCGCGCGAGCCGAAAATTCGGGTCGGGCTGTTGTAATACGATTGCGTCAAGCTGAGGTGAATGTGTCGCTGGTGCGAGCGCCGCGACTTGCGCCATGAGCTCGGGAGTCGCCTCAAGTCGACCTGCAAGGCCGGATGCCATGCCGACCATGCCGCCTCCACCTGGAGGGCCGATGCGACCAACTGCTTCGGAACTCAGTGCGTGTACCCGTGGACCGAGCTCGTCGCCCGGTCTGCGCCACGCTGTTGGAGTGATCCCGACAGCTTGAGACTCAGTTGCCGCTTCGAGGTCGGGTGTTGGAAGTACATCGTTGCCTTCTGCGTCGTCGCCCGGTCCAGCCAACAGCGCGCGATAGGCGTCGCAACGAGTCCACAGGTCATCGTGCGTTCCGCTGTCGAGCACTTGGCCGTGATCCACCACAACGATGCGATCAGCGAGGGCAAGCGTGGATCGCCGGTGGGCAATCAAAATGGTTGTGCGTTCGCCCAGCAACCGCTCCAGCGTTGCGTGTATTTCCTCCTCCACTTTCGCATCAATCGACGATGTCGCGTCGTCAAGAATGAGCACTTGCGGGTCGCTGATGAGCGCGCGGGCGAGTGCGATCCGTTGGCGTTGGCCCCCCGACAACGTGAGTCCGTTCTCGCCGACGACTGTGTCGTAACCATCGGGCAGTGCAAGGATGAATTTGTGGGCCTCAGCGGCCTGAGCCGCGGCTTGTATTTCATCGTCCGTCGCTCCGGGTTTACCGAAACCGATGTTGGAACGAATCGAATCGGAAAACAAGAAGCTGTCTTCGAAAACTACGCCGATCTGCTGCCGAAGGCTGGCCAGCGTAACCTTACGTACGTCGATGCCATCGATGCTGACGCTTCCGCGTTGCGCGTCGTAAAACCGAGGAACCAACAACGCGACAGTTGATTTCCCTGACCCTGATGCACCAACCAGCGCCACCGTTTCGCCGGGTTGGATCGACAACGAAAAGCCGCTCAACACAGGTTCGGTGCTGGTGTATCCGAAATGCACATCTTGAAGTTCGATCGCGCCGGAAGTGGCCGCGAGCGGCTGCGCGTCGGGCGCATCTTCTACAAGCGGCGTGCAGGCCAACAAGTCAGCGATGCGTTCGACGCCAGCGCGCGCCATTTGGCCGACGGTCAAGATTGCCGCGAGCATGCGCACGGGTGGGACGAGTCGAATCATGTACGTACTGAACGCAAGGAAAGTACCGACCTGAATACGTCGGTTGATCACTAGCCAGCCACCGAGCGCCAAACCCGCCACCTGACCCAGAGCTGGTATTACTTGCAGCATGGGAGAAAGTCGGGCTTGAAGGTTGACTAGTCGCAGCCGCGATCCGTACAAGCCGGTGGCGTCGGCAATTAGGCGGTCAATTTGTTGCTGTTCCTGCCCGAATCCTTTGACGACGCGCACGCCCGTAACGGATTCTTCTACGACGGCGGCCACGTCGCCTGCGCGTTGTTGCGCGTCCCAGCTCGCCGGAAACACGCTGGTGCGCAATCGCAACGCAGTGAAGAGCAGCAACGGCGCCATTGCCAGCAGAATCACTGTGAGCAACGGTGACAGAAAGACCATGATGGTGATTGAGACCACAAACATGATCACGTTCGCCATGCCGATCGGCAGGAACATCAGGAGGCCTTGCACGAGCGCAATGTCAGAGCTGGCTCGAGTTACGAGCTGACCAGTTGAGAGCTCGTCGTGGCTTTGAAAATCGAGTCGTTGGAGCTGACCAAAGATCGATGTGCGTAGATCGTGCTGTACATCAAGCGCGATGCGCCCGCCGCGGTATCGGCGCACGTATGCGAGTACGAAACGCAGCAGTCCAATGATGACGATCACTGTCAGCCACGGTGCTAGCGGTCGACGATTGTTCAAGATCACATCGTCGATCACGATTTTTTGTATCAACGGCGCGAAGGCCGCGACGACCGTGCCCGCGATCGCGACGCCAAACGCCACAAACGCGTGTGCTTTATGAGGCAGCATCCACAACAGGAGCTGGCGAATCCATCCTGTTGTCTGGCGCTTACTTCGTCCGGCGCTTACGAGTGGTTCCTCACGCATTTCGCTCGTCCCTCGCTCCTGCGCTGACTTCACCACCGCGTTTTGTTTGGCGTCGATTTGTCAAACTTGTCGTTTGGCTCCTGGCACTGAGTGATTCCGATCGTAACTGCTCGCGAACCCTCGAATCTATGTTCGTTGCCTCAATCACTGCCACTGGAGCGAGCAAACAGGAATGCTTGGGGTGTTGATTCGTGGTCGTGTATCACTTCTCGCACGATGGTGGTGGTCACCTCGAAGTTGGCGTTGACGAGGTGCTCGACGACATCGCGCACATTGTGGCGGTAGTTCGTGAGCGCGGATCCCGACCCGTACGCGTTGGGTTTCGTGACCGCATGGCCGTCGCCGGCTTGAAACGCAAGGAGGGCATCCCCGCCCGGTTGCAACACGCGAAAGAGTTCAGTGAATGCAATTGTGAGCTCCGCAGGCGGCGTGTGGATGATCGAGTACCAACACACAGCGCCGCGCAACGAGGCCGTTGCATACGGCAGTGCGTCGAGCGCTCCAATTTCGAATTGGATGTGTGGATGCGCGCGGCGGGCCTGGCCCAGCATCGATTCCGAAAGGTCGGTGCCCACCGCTTCAAGGCCGAATCCCGCAAGGTACGCAGCGACGCGACCAGGGCCGCATCCGATATCCGCGATCGTGCCAGGATTGAGCGACACGGTCTCAACGAAGGCGGCGAGCGCAGCCCGGTCGATCGGAGCTTCGATCCCTGCTGAGATTGTGGTCCCGATGGCTGCCGCGTATTCATCAGCGGTGCGGTTGTACACATCGCGGGTTGTCGTTATGTGTTCCAAATCGCGCATCGCCTCACGGTATCGGCGCAGCGTGTGTTTGCATCGGATATTTCGGACGCGGCAACGGTCGCGACCTGGGTTGTGACGGCGACGTAGCGTCAGTCTTTCTTCGCCATGTCGTCGATGAAGCCCTTCGCCGTGTCGGCGGCGCTTTCCACTTTGTCCTTGTGATCGCCAGCCTTGCTCTCGACGAAATCGGCGGCTTTGTCGATGCCCATTTTCATTTTGTCGCCATGATCTTCGGCGAGATCACCGAGTTTGTCTTTGGCGTCATCAGCGAGGCCCTTGACTTTGTCGAAAATGTTGTCCATGCGAGTCTCCGTTCGGCTCGGGTGGTACATCCGCCCAGTGGCACTATACGCAAAAGGTCGCCGCGGGTCACGGGTGCCCTTTCCATGTGTGCAAGGCTGGTTGATGGAAATCCGAGAGCACGCCGAACGGAGTTACTGGCAAAGTTCGCGTTCAAACGTTCGAATGGGTGTGCGATGGTTGGCTTGACATCCGATATGTGCGCCGCGTACTTGCGACGGCTAGGGCTCTACGCGGAGCCGCCGTCTGTCGAGGCACTAGGCGCGTTGATGCGCCGTCACGTGCAACGAGTTCCCTACGAAACCATGTGGATTCATATGGGCGATCTATGGAACGTCGATCCGGTTGAATCAGCGCGGCGCATTGCGATGAGCGATCGTGGTGGTTATTGCTTTCATCTCAACGGAGCATTCAGCTCATTGCTTGCGACATTGGGTTATAGCGTGCAACGACACGTTGGCGGTGTGCACGGACCTGAGGGGCCCGACCCATTGACGTTGACGAATCATCTCGTATTGACCGTGCATGGTTTGCCTACTGACACGAACTCGGTCGGCGACTGGTACATTGACGTCGGTCTCGGCGATGCCTTGTATGAACCGTTGCCGTTGAGTGAGGGTCAGTTCACGCAAGGTCCGTTTGTGCTGACGTTGAACCAACAGCGGCATAGCGAAGGTGGTCGGGTTGGAGATTGGCATCTGCAGCACGATCCGAACGGCGTATTTGTTGGCATGAATTGGTGCGCGGAACCTGCCGAGATGCGCGACTTTGAGCAACGCAACTTGGTGTTGTCAACTTCGCCAGAGTCGAACTTTGCCAAAGTCGCATTGGCGATGCGACGCGACGCGACGGGTGTCGACATGATGCGAGGGCTCATGCTCGTTCGACTTGGGGAAGGGATACCTGAACCGACATTTCTGACCGAACGCGCGAATTGGTTTGCAGCGCTTGCTGACATCTTCGGCCTTACGTTTGCCAACGTTTCTGCCGAAATGGTGGACGCCTTGTGGTTACGCGCGCTCACAACCCACGAAGCTTGGGCCGCGCGGCACTGAACGATTTTCGATATCGCTTGTCCCCACAAGTACGTGCATTCCCCGCTTGGTACGATCGGCATGTGGCACAGTCTGAGTTTCTTGATCTCTCCGACGAGGTTTGGCGGCGGATACAGCGGCGTCTCGATGGACTGAGCGATGAAGAATATTTCTGGGAACCTGCGCCAGGATGTTGGAGTATTCGTCGACGGGTCGATGGCAGTTGGTTTGCTGACTCGGTGTTTCCGAGACCCGAGCCTGAGCCGTTTACAACGATCGCATGGCGGCTCTGGCATCTGATCGATATGTACGGCGAAGATCGTGCGCACCGTTGGCTCGATGTCGAGGCACAAGGCGAAGCGTTTGGACTCGACGCGCCAGATCCACAACCGCCGCAGTCGGCTGCCGCGGCTATTGAGATGCTCGAGCGCGCCCATGATCGGTGGGAATCTCACCTTGCGCTCGCGAGCGAAGTGTCGATGCAAGAACTCGTCGGCGGTGTTGCCGGACCGGGTTTTGCATCAGCAACCCGTGCGGCTTTCGTATTGCACATGTTCGATGAGTTCATCCACCATGGCGCGGAGATCGCACTATTGCGAGACTTGTGGCGGTGGCAACATCCGTTTGAATCCAGCCGGATGGAGCGAATTGCCCGTGGCGATCGCAGTTTGGTGGACACCCTGCCCCAAGCGGGCTTCACGGCTGAACTAGTTGAACAGGCTGCCGCATACGCGCGATGGGATCTCGTTGCCGATCTCGTGCGAGGTGGCGCGCCGCCCACAACATCGGGCACGACTCCGTTGCACTATGCGGCGGGCGCCGGTGAAGTGGAGGTGGTTCGAATGTTGCTTGAACGCGGCGCGGACCCGAGTGCTGCGGACCCGATCTATCGTGCAACGCCGCGCCGATGGGCAGAGTTCCTGAATCAACCTGCAGTGGTTGCCATTTTCGATCTCGCCGACTCGTAGCGGACTGAGCTCGCGAGTCGTTTGATTGTTTCGTATCTCCGCACTCCAGGGCGTGACGAGCGCGGCCGTGTTCGATCCATCTGGTCCGGTGGAGTGGATCGCGGCGCATTGACTGGATCAATTGCTGGAGTTGACAGTGAGTCTCCACTCAGTGCGCACTTCGACGATCTCAAATCCGAGGGCGTCATTGATGGCGAGCATCGCGGCGTTCGAGAACGCGTTGCCGGTGCGTACGGTCGCGACGGCTGGTCTCTCCCGGCGAAGCCGGAGAAGGACTTCGGCTTTTGCCCACTTAGCCAAGCCGAGGCCTCGGTGTGCCGGATCGATCGCGGTGTTCCTTTGGTAGGCCATCGCTGGAGCCCAGGGTTCGAACACGATCTCGGTCCCGCCAATAGCGATGCCACTTGGATTCCGCACGAACACGGTCCACCGATGCCGACCAGCTTCTTCGAGAGCGCGATCAAGCTGAGCGACGTGCTCAGTATCGATCAGGATGTCGCCAGTTGCCAAGGTGTCTCGGGGCTGGGTGTTCATGAGGTGGTGGAAGCTGGCTGCGTCACCACGCAACTGCTTCGAGTATGGGCCGTCCCAAAACTGCAATCGGTAGCCGGGCGCTCGGGAACGCGCAGAAGCGATCCACGAATCGAGCTGGTCGAGATCGAGTCGAGCGACTTGGAGTTCACTGTTTCGATTCACCCGGCCGACGGAAGCACCGAGGCCCTTTGAGAACGGTTCACCTGCTGGAATCGCGTCGTGGGTCGACCAACTGATGCTCGCCCGACCCTCGTCGATAGCGGTGTGCAACACTTCTCGGGCGAGCGCTGAGCCCACTCCACTTTGTCGCCACGGACGACGGACATACACGTAGCTTTCCATGTGTCCGACATCGCCGGCTGAATTCGACCAGCACGCGCCGCAGCCGACAGGTGTCCCGTCACTGAGGTCGGCGACCCATGTGTGGTCGTCGAACAACGACGGCAGATTCCTTGCGTATCTCATGTACGAGGCGAGCGGCTGCGGCTCCGCCCCCGGAAAACGCTCGGACTCGATCTCGGACTCGACCAGGTGCATCGCCGCCAACTCTGCATCCGAACCGTGGCGAAATCCGACGCGACGGACGCGGAATCTGAACGTCGGCTCACTCATTTCGTTAGCTTACGGACGGGTCTTCTGAGGTGCCTTTCGAATTCCTCGCCTACGCGTCGAGCTCTTGAGCCGTCTTGCGCAGGGCGGTGCTGGCATCGCCGAGGAGCGGCGGGCCGTGACCGAAGCATGCGATGTCACCCTCGAGACGTGCGAGCTGGCGGAAGGACTCCATGGCGTGCTGGCGTGCGACATTGAACGGTCCGAGCGTGCTGGCCGCGTGATCGCAACATCGCGGCGCGCCGGTGAGGAGCTGACGTTTGGGCTCGTCCCCGCTGAGCTCGCCGGATACCTCGCCGAACGCGGTCTTCACCAAGTGAGCGACATCGGCGCCGCGGAATATCGCCCCCTCTACTACGGCAGTGCGGCCAGCAGGATTCGTGGCCACGAGTTCTACCGACTCGCTCACGCGATGGTGTAGGTAGACCAGCGATCCTGGACGGGGCGTATCGCGTTCGGCACTCCGCTGCGATGCAGAGCAAGAGCCATAGATCCGTTGCCCGGGACGAGATCTGGGAAGCCACCCCAGCGCAAGATTCTGGCGTACAGAGCACCCCGCAGTCGACATCCTCGATGAACGACGACGTGTGTACGATTCGCTCATGAACCTCGAATCGCTACTCGGCGCAGATGCTGAGTCCCTTCTTGCGCACACTTGCACCGGGATCAGCAGGGACGACCTTCAACTTCCCGGTCCTGATTTCGTCGACCGGGTGTGGACCTAGAGCGACCGGCCGATTCAGGTGCTGCGAAGCCTCCAACAGCTCTACAACCACGGGAGGCTCGCGGGCACTGGCTACGTGTCAATCCTGCCAGTCGACCAGGGCATCGAGCACTCCGCGGCCGCGTCGTTCGCGCCGAACCCGAAGTACTTCGACCCGGCCAACATTGTCGAGCTGGCGATAGAAGGCGGCTGCAACGCGGTGGCCACCACCTTTGGGGTGCTCGGTTCCGTCGCGCGCCGCTACGCCCACAAGATTCCTTTCATTGTGAAGGTCAACCACAACGAGTTGATGACGCTGCCGAACAAGTTCGACCAGATCATGTTCGGTTCCGTGCGCCAAGCTTGCGACCTCGGTGCGGCAGGTGTCGGCGCGACGATCTACTTCGGTTCCGAAGAAGCAACTCGCCAGATCCAGGAGGTCGCGGCAATGTTCGAAGAGGCGCACCGATTAGGCATGTTCACGGTGCTGTGGTGTTACCTGCGCTACACCGGCTTCAAGACCGACGCCGCCGACTACCACGTCGCGGCCGACCTGACTGCGCAGGCCAATCACCTCGGCGTCACCATCGAGGCTGACATCATCAAGCAGAAGCTGCCGGAGAACAATGGCGGGTTCAACGCGTTCACGGGCTACGGCAAGACCCACAAGGCGGCGTACGAGAAGCTGACCACCGACCACCCGATCGACCTCACTCGTTGGCAGGTCGCCAACTGCTACATGGGCCGTGCCGGCCTCATCAACAGTGGTGGCGCGTCGTCGGGCGAATCCGACCTCGCCGAAGCCGTACGCACTGCGGTGATCAACAAGCGGGCGGGCGGCACGGGCCTGATCTCGGGCCGCAAGGCGTTCCAGCGCCCGATGGCCGAGGGGATCGCGCTACTCAACACGATCCAAGACGTCTACCTCGATACGTCGATCTCCGTCGCTTGAACTGCTCGCGCGGTGATTCGGAGGCCGCGGCACAAGTTGTTGATCTGACAACGCGGAGGGAGTGGGATTCGAACCCACGGAGGCTTGCACCTCACACGCTTTCCAAGCGTGCCGATTCGGCCGCTCTCGCATCCCTCCCGGGGTCGCAGATCGTAGTTGGCGGCGGGACTGGGTAACCTCTCGGAGTCCGGCGTGGCACCGTTGAGGTGGTTCGCCCGGGTCCGGCGCGACGGGAGTCCGTGAACCGAGTCAGATGCGGAAGCAAGCAGCTCTCAGCGGAAACTCTCGGGTGCCGCCGGGTTGCCTGGGCGAGCCTCCTGAGCGGTGGCTGGGTGCGCCGGAGCTCGGGGTGGTCACACGATCTGGTGGTTTGCGCGGTGTGTGTGGGACCGCGGGGGGTGGATGGGTGCGCCGGGGCTTGGGTGGTCACACGATCTGGTGGTTTGCGCGGTGTGTGTGGGACCGCGGGGGTGGATGGGTGCGCCGGGGCTTGGGGCCAAGTGCGTTGTCCTATCGCTCGGTTACGATGCCTTCAATGGAGCCGGAGCCGCGTGAAAAACTGAAGTCGCAGTCTCTCTATCGCAAATATCGCCCACAGTTTTTTGGTGAATTGAAAGGCCAGCACCACATCATTGCTGCACTTCGCAACGCACTCCTGGAAGATCGCATCGGCCACGCATACCTATTTTCGGGGCCACGCGGCACCGGCAAGACCACGACGGCGCGTATTCTCGCCAAGGCACTGAACTGCCTTGAGCTCACCAACGAGGGTGAGCCGTGCGGTGCCTGTGTGAACTGTCAGGGCGTCGCAGCTGGCAACTTCGCTGATCTCATCGAACTCGACGCCGCGTCCAACAACAAAGTTGAACACGCCCGCGATCTTGTGGGCGCGGTGCACGGTGGCCTGAGCGCAAACGGCAAACGCAAGGTGTATGTGGTCGACGAAGTGCACATGCTCACGACGGCAGCATCGAATGCGCTGTTGAAAACGCTCGAAGAACCACCTGATCATGTTGTATTTATTCTTGCGACCACCGACCCCAACAAGGTGCTGCCGACCATCCGGTCGCGAACGCAGCACTTGGAATTCTCGCTACTCACTAACGACGAGCTGCGCGAACATCTCACAGACATCGCGGGCCGCGAAGGTGTCGAGGTAGATGCGGACGCGCTTGAGGCTGTGGTACGTCAGGGCGCGGGTTCGGCTCGCGACGCCATGTCGAAGCTCGACATCGCGATCGCGGTAGGCATTGAGGGCAGTAATCATCACCTCGACAGCGCGAGTGTGCTCGCGGCCTTTGGAGGCACCGGATTTGAACGCCGCATCGCAGTGTTGCAGGCAATTGCCGACGAAGACGTAGCTGGCGCATTGCTCAGCGTCGCTGATGCATTGCGAAGCGGCATCGATCCGCGAACTTTGGCGGAAGAACTACTTGCCACCACTCGCGACGCGTTCGTGTTTACCGCGGGCGGCGGCAAAATTGCCCATGACGGCCCGGCTGAAGAAACGGCGCAGCTCTCCACGTTCGCACAGGCGGCGGGATTGCCGCGTTGTGCTCGCATGATTGAAACAGTGGGCGAAGCAATCGCTGATATGCGCGGCCAGGGCGCGCCCGATCCTCGGCTTGTGCTTGAGGTTGCAGTCGTGCGTTTGGCCCGTCGCGAAGCGCATGGCGATCTTGATGGGTTGATGGAACGCGTTGCGCACTTGGAATCGAAAGTACAGCAGCTGAGTTCCGGTGCGGGCGTAGTGAGCGCGCCGAACTCATCGTCGATGCCTTCATCGCGTTCGGGGGCCTCGCCGCGCGGCGCAATGCCACCGAAGCCTGGCCCAAGCGCCGGTGCGTCATCGGAGCCAGCCAAACCGAGTGCAGAGTCACCGGCAAGTTCTGTGTCTCGACCCACCATTGGCTCGTTACGCCGTGAGTCTCCGGCCCCACCGCCGAGCGCGGCAATGAAGAAAGCGCCCGTCGCAGCAGTCGCCCCAGCAACGTCAACTCGGACCACACCAGTGGTGCTCGCTGACGTTGTCGTGGCGTGGGGCGCTGCCGTCGGGAGTTTGAACGCGATGACTCGGTCTGTTGTACAGCAAGCGCAGCCGATATCACTCGACGACGACGTCGTTTTGTTTGGGGTTCCGCACGATCAATTCACCGCAGTTCGGGCGCGTTTCAAGAGCAACGCAGATGAAATTCGCGAGGTGCTAGCGCAGCACCTCGGGATGCGGGTGCGATTCAATCTTAGAGAACACGATTTTGGGCGAGCCGCGGCTTCTGAGGGCAGTGATGGTGAATCCGAATATCAGCCATCGCAAGATGATCTTCCCGATCTCGTAGACCTCGCCGAGTTAGTCGACGCGCCGGATGCTCCGATGGGCCGCGACACTGAGCAATTGTTGATGGCGGAATTAGGCGCCCAGGTCGTTGAAGAACGCCCGCGCGGCGATTAGTCCGCTAGAACTGTTGCACTATGGCAAGTTATGAAGGCTCAGTCCAACGACTCATTGATGAGTTGGGTCGTCTGCCAGGGATTGGTCCGAAAAGCGCCCAACGCATTGCCTTTCACGTCTTGAAGCTCTCGAAAGAAGACGCGCACCGACTCGCTGATGTGATTGTCGAAGTCAAGGCGAAAGTGATCTGGTGTAAGCGGTGTTTCAACATCGCGGAGACTGAGTTGTGTTCGTATTGCAGTGATGAACGGCGTGACAATCATGTGGTGTGTGTGGTTGAGGAACCGCGCGACATTGTGGCGATTGAACGAACCGCAGAATATCGGGGGCGCTATCACGTGTTACAGGGCGCAATTTCTCCAATCGAAGGAATTGGCCCCGAACAGTTGCGGGTGCGAGAACTCATTGGGCGTATCAGCGCTGAGGGAATCACCGAAGTCATCGTTGCGACAAACCCCAACATCGAAGGAGAAGCGACTGCGATGTATCTCGCGAATCTCCTCAAGCCTGCGGGGTTAACGGTGAGTCGTATCGCGAGTGGCTTACCGGTCGGCGGCGATCTGGAGTACGCGGACGAGGTCACTCTTGGGCGTGCGATGTCGGGGCGCCGCGAAATCTGATGCAGCTATGCGAACGTTGGGTTGAACCCGATGTTCCAGACCCACAACGCGAGTGTGACTATTGGTATCACCCAAACTGCTACTTGCAATTGCACGCGTGGACGCCACACCAACAGCACCGCCGCTAGAAACACTAGGAAGATGCCGCCGGGGTTGAATCGCAGTGAACCAATGAAATCGGCGCGAAACAGCGCAGTGACGGAACGAGTCATGCCGCACAGTGGGCACGGAATACCGGTGAGCGTGAGCAAAGGGCACGGAAGCGGGACATGAACCGGCAACGCTGCGTAAATTGCACCGGAACCCAACAGACCAACACTGAGCCGCTGAAGCGCACGAGGGTCAAATGTTGTGGTGTTGTTCATGCTCGGAGTTCCTTCGCGAGTACAACGCCCTCGATCACCATCTCGGGATGACACGTTGCGGGGAGCCCCGTCACTTTAGTTGCGAGGCGATTCGCTACGTCGACGCTCAACGAGTATCGAACATCGAATGGCAGCGTGAACCGACGGGCGAGGAACTGGCGGCAGAGTTGGAGTTCTTCGGCGCTGACGCCGCTGACATCCCACGTCTCGATGACATGGGGTGGAACAGTGGTTCGCAGGCCTGCAGAAGCTTGCGTGTGCGTGCGAGTATCGCCCTTGCGTTCGCGGATCACGATCGTGTGCGCCGCGAGGTCGCCGAGTCGTTGGGTCTTTTGGGTGGCGAGCATCGTGACGAAGCCAACGATGTAATAGAGGGGTAGGAAGTCGACAATTCGAACGAGATTCCTCACCAGAATTGAGGCGGGTCGGGCGGGTGCGCCGCTGGCGTCGACAACGCGTAGCCCGACGGCCCTTTTTCCGGGTGTTTGGCCGCCCATGGCGAGTTCAAAGATCAAGTCATACAAAAAGATTGTGATGAAGACCACAACCATGATCACCGCCACGAGCACCAATGCTCCGGTTTCCAAGCCATTTCTCGACGCGCCCAACGCGAAGAGCCCCCCTGCTGCCGCGATTACCGCGAAATACAGCGCGATGATGAACGCCATCTGTATGAGTGAATCGAGCAGCCGGGCTGCGAAACGCGAACCAATCCCCGCGATTGCGAGTTCAAGCCGCACACCCTCTGGTGTGATTACTGCAAGCCGATTTTCGAAGCGAGCATCCGTCACGGGTGAGACCGTAACCTAATGAACCTTGCTGACTTCGTTTCCTCCAAGCATTCGCAATGGGACGAACTCGACATGCTGGTCCGCAATGGTGGATCACAGCCAGGGCGTCGGTTGGGATCGACAGGAATGCGCCGGCTCGGCGATTTGTATCGTTCGGCGTCCGGGGACCTTGCCGTTGCCCGTCGGCGGTGGCCAACCGACCCCGTGGTGTTGCGCTTGGAACGTTCAGTACTGCAGGCGAGAGCCTCGGTCTACGGTAGTGCCAAAGTCACCCGCGCGATCTTGGACTTCTTCAAGCGCGACTTTTGGCGCTCGGTGCTTGAGCGACCCGCCCACTTGATCGCTGCTGCACTCATGTTGTTTGGCCCGGCGGTGGTGAGCGGGGTGTGGGGTGAGCAGGCGCCGGACCGAGCCGAACGGTTTGTGCCGAGTCAATACCGATCAATTGGTGATCCGTCGCACTTTGATGATTCAAGTCTCAATGACATTGATCCTGCAGAGTCGGCCGCGTTTGCTTCGCAAATCATGACGAACAACATCCGAGTGACGTTCTTCGCGTTTGGCGGAGGGTTGTTGCTGGGCCTCGGGACAATATTCGCGCTCTTTCAGAACGGCATGTTGCTTGGAGTGCTGAGTGGCTTAGCAATTGGCGCAGGCAACAGCCGTCCCTTTTTCGAATTGATTCTGCCGCACGGTATTTTGGAGTTGAGTTGCATCGTCGTTGCGGGCGCGGCGGGGTTCCGTCTCGCGAGCGGAATATTGGCTCCCGGCTACCGCCCTCGGGTGATTGCCTTGCGAGACGAAGCGCAACGTGCGGTGTTGATGATTGTTGGAGTCTCGCTATGGCTGATAGTGGCCGGTTTGATTGAGGGATTCATCACCCCGCGGCGCGTTGGGTTCGAAATGGCTACTTTGGTTGGAGTCGTGTTCGGGCTAGCATTTTGGATTCCGGTTTTTGTACTCGGACGACCGGAACGTGTCGCGAACCCGATCAGAACCGATCACGACGATGCCCAAGCTCAGAGCCTCGCGGAATCCTTCAGTTTCAAGTAGGCCCGCACCACCGCAGCACTGAAGTTTGTGGGTTCAGCCTCAACGACCGTTGCCCCCGCTCCGCGAAGTCGGCTGCGCACGCGCTGGCGCGCGTCGGCCATGTCGATTGCCGCGACGGTACGGAACATCGCTTGGTTGTCGGTTGGCTGGGCGATGAGCGCGGCGGTGAGCTGCGGGTCGTTGACCGAACAAACCATAACCGCGTGTCGACGAGCCAACACCGGGACGGCATCAATGAGCGAGGTCGCGGCCGCCTCATCGAGGAGGTCGGTCATGACGACGATCAACGCGCGTTTGGTGTTGCGAACATTGCGAAACGCGAGGTCGTAGTCGCTGTCGTATTCACTGGGTTCGAGATCGTGGATTGAATGCACGAGTGCATCTGCGCCGCGGCGGCGATCTCCCAGATTCCGCAACACGGTGCGGTCGAATGCGATTGCGCCGCTCCGGTCGCCCAGCGCATCAGCCACATGAGCGACTGCCGTTACGGCATCAATTGCGATGTCGAGCCGGGTCTTGTCGCCGATCGGAGCCGCCATGAGTCGACCGCAGTCGATAAGGCACAGCACTTGACGTTCGGTTTCGACGCGGTACTGGTTGCTCATCGGGCGCCCGACGCGCATAGTGGCTTGCCAGTTCACTTGCCGCACGTCATCGTCGGGCTGATATTCACGTATCGATTCGAATTCGGTGCCGAGGCCGAGTGGGCCGCGGCGAATCTCACCTGCGTCGATAAAGGACCGGGTGCGCACTGCATGTGCGATACGGCGCGCGGTTGGCACATCGGGGTACACCGTGACGTGGGCTGAACCATCGCCGCGAAAGTCCCATGCTCCGAGACCGAGTGGGCCAGTTCGGCGGGCGGCTACTGCCGGGATCGTGTGCGTGCCGCGGCGCAACGCGGTGATGCTCGTTGTATACGGAGCCAATGCGGGTTCGGTATCGATACGAAGATCCGCAGTACGCGGCTGACGGATGGTTACGTTGCCGATGTGGCGTACCGCGTCGCCATCTAAACCTGCAGTCACTGTCAAGGGCGAGGGTTGTCCAAGTATCAAGACCGGCGCGACCGCACGACGCAGACTGATGGGACGGCGAGCGAACAACGCGTCGATCACAACAGACACGCCGAGCACAACCAGAGCGATTTTCACCGCGGCACTCGGCAGCACGAGTGCAGCGAGCGCAATGAATCCTGCGATTATCGCGACGCGTCGGGTGGGTGTCATCGCGGAACTGTGACCGCCGCGAGCGTTGCGCGCAGCGCGTCATCGGCTGTGTATCGCTCCAATTCGGCTTCGGGGCGTAACAGCAATCGATGACGCAAGACGGCAGGCGTGGCTGCCTGCACGTCTTCTGGGATTACGAAACCCCGCCCTGCAAGCCCGGCGATTGCCCTCGACGCAGACAAGAGATGTACGCCAGCACGGGGGCTCGCACCCAATGCAACACTTGGAAGTTCTCGGGTTCGTCGAATGATTGCAGCTACGTATTGAACAATCGAATCTTGAACGGTGATCGCATCAACTGCCGAACGAGCCGCCAGGACTTCTTGCGGAGTAGTCACCACCTGCACATCGTTGAGCGTCGATGGCGCGAGACCCGTATGGGTGAGCAGCAACAGGCGGGTTTCGTCCTCGGCACTTGGATACCCAACGTCGACTTTGGCGAAGAAGCGATCAAGCTGCGCCTCGGGCAGAGGGTAGGTGCCTTCGTATTCGATGGGGTTTTGGGTGGCGATGACCACGAATGGTTGCGGAAGTATGTGGGCAGTGCCATCAACGGTTACTTGCGACTCTTGCATTGCTTCGAGCAGCGCCGATTGTGTTTTCGGTGGAGTTCGATTGATTTCGTCGGCCAGTAACACGTTGGTAAATACCGGCCCTTGGCGAAAGCCGAGCTCATTGCCGGTTGATTTCGTGATCAGCGTCACGGTGCCGGTGATGTCGGATGGCAACATGTCGGGTGTGAACTGCACTCGTCGAAACGACAGGCCGAGCGCACGTGCGAATGCGTTTGCAGTAAGCGTTTTCGCGACGCCCGGAGGGCCCTCGAGGAGCACATGCCCGCCTACGACGGCGGCCGCCAACATGACATCGACCACATTGCTTTGACCGACTACCACCTTTGCGACTTCGGTGCGGAGACGTTGGCTGAGTTCATGAATCATGAACGGTCCTTTCCAGTGGATTGCATCAGGTTGGAAGTTGTTTGGATAGCCGCGAATGCTCGAGCGGCGGCGAATGCATCGGTGGCTGGCGCGTGACCGAGCAGCACGCTGAGGTCGTGCGCATCACAATGGTGCAGCAGCGCGATCTCGCTGACTTCGTCAGCGTCAATACGATCGCGACGCAGCGTGCGCAGCGTTTTTTCGCACAATGCGCCGCGATTCGACTCCATGTCTTTGCTACGGGCGAGCGCTGCGCCCATGGCTTCGATGTATTCGCCGCGTGCAGGTGCGAGTTCGCGTTCGCGTGCTTCGGGAGGTCCAAACCGCTGGGCCGTGCTCCACGCAAACAGCGCGGCGGCCAGCACAAATACGAGGATCGCCAGTTTCCAACGGTTGGGGAGTGCACTGAACCCCTGCGCAGGTTCAGCCGAACCGTCGAGCTCGACGAACACCACGTTGCGCGTGCCGTTGTCGGCCATACCCACTGCGAACGCAGCGTTGTCGGCCTCGGCGATGAGAGCGTTGTTGAACAGCGTTGCATCGGCCACGAAGTCGATTGATCCCGCGCCCAGCGTTTCGCGCACGAGCAGTGCTGCGTTTTCGTCGCCGACGATAGGTGTTGCATTGCCAGGCTGGACCCAGTAGCCCTCGCTTGCTGTCAAAAGCCGTTGCGCGTCGTTGAATTCGTTCGGGGTGCTTACCGTCCAGTTTTCGCGACGTTCGCTTTGCCATTGAGGGGGCTGCGAACTCAAGTTCGATACGTCAACGTATCCGCCACCGATAATGAGATGTCCACCGCTGCGAACAAAATTCTGGAGCACTTCGGCTTCGCTTCGGCGCAGTTCGACGGGGTCGATCACAATCGCAGTTTCGTTCGTTTTGATGGTGTTCTCATCGAGTGTGCGTGCTCGACGGACATTGAAGTCGTAGCGGTCGAGTAGCTCGATGTACGCGCGCGTGCCGTCGTCGCCGGCGTTGTACGAACTGCCGCGGCGGCCTTGCGACGGTCGCGTGTCATCAGTCGCGGCACCCAAGAATTCGACGATCAGCGTAAATCCAACGATCAAGACGAGCGCGGCGAAGATTCCTTTGCGGGCTGTGGGAGTGCCGATTCGTATGCGTGTTGTTTCAGCCACGCGAGGCCTCGCGAATGACGCTGGGCCATTGCGTTCGAGATTCGGCGGTGTCGTCGTGGTCGGCAACCTGGTTACCGTAGGTGACTCCCTCGAACGTGTTTGCCAACGAGTTGAATTGTTCGAGTTGCAGTGTGGATCGCACTTCGCGAGTGGTGAGGCCCGGACGGTTCACGATTGCATGAGCGTCGTATTCGAGACGAAGCAGCCCGGCACGGAAGCGCAGCCGTAATGCGAGCGCGAGATCGCCGTGTTGTTCAGCTGATGCGGCCTCAGATTCGAGGTCGGTGGCGGTGAGTGTGTCGAAACGGTCGTCGGGCGTGTAGTTGGTGTTACTGAGGCTGCGCGCGGCTGCGCGCGACTGCGCATTGCGAGCGATGAGAAAAATCGCGCCCGCGATAATGGCGATCACCACGACCCACATGGCCATCGGTGGGAGTTGTCCGAGCGTTGCATTCCAGGTGCGGGTGATTGCTCTGCCGATTGGCGCCAACCCGTCGCCTATCCACTCCAACACTCCTCGCAATGGTCGTGACCCCGTTTTTGTTTGGAACGCCTCTCCGTCGAGAATGGCTTGCGCATCGCGGCGAGCCTGGCCAGGAGTAGTGGCCGCAGCGATCATTCGACGGGCGGCGACGGTGGTGGAGGGGGCATGTCGGGCTGACCCCACGGTGCGGGTGGCGCGGGTGGTGGCGTTGCGGGCCCGCCCCAAGGCGTGCCCAACGACGGTGCCGGTTGGCCTCCGCCTTGCCATGACGCCAAAGCCCCAGAAGTCGGCGCGTCGGCCACGGGTACAGGCACATCAAGTGATTGCGCAAGGATTTGCACGTCGAAGCCTTCGTGGCGCACCCGAAGATCGAAGTACAGCAACACCGTTGCCGCTGCAGTAAAGGGTGTGATGGCGAGGCTGGTGAGAATGTTGACGACGCCACTCGCGATCACGTTCGCGGAGCCGCTTTGCCAAATGAACCCAACGGGGAGCGCCACCATGGAACTGGCGATACCAGTCATGAGCGCGAGCAAGAGTACGAAGCCGAATGTGGGCCACCAGCGCGGTTTCACCAACTTGAGCGACCGGCCGAGTGCCTTGGCTGGGCCGATGCGTTCAACGATTAACGCTGGTGTATTCACCGTCCATGCGACGGCAAGAAAGACGCCTGGCAGTATGCACAGCACCGCCCCTGCCGCGACCCCTAGGAAGAGCAGAATTCCGGACAGCAACAGCGCGAACCATCGCGCCAAGCCGACCCGGATAGCGCTTTTTGTATCGATTTCACTGCCTAGGTAGTCGCTCGCTACAACATGCGTGATCGCTCCGGCAGCTATTGCTTGGGCAATGAATCCAATTACCACGGTGAGCAGGGTTCCTGCAAGGAAGACGCGAAGTTCCGAGAAGTCCAACGTTTGGTTGCCGAACGTGTCGGTGCGAGTGAAGTCATTCGGATCGGCTTGTGCCGAGAGGCTCACAAGCATCGACAATATTCCGAAGGGCACGACTACTACGGCTGAGATCTTCACGAGTGTGCCGAAATGCCGTTTCATGACTTGAAACGCGCCGTCGATGAGCTCGCCCACGCTCATTGGGCGGACGCCGAACGGTGAACCAGATTGAGGTACCCACTGCATGTGTGCAAACTACGGCAGATACGCGATGAGGGCGTGGCACGAATGCCACGCCCTCATCAGGAGCTGTTGTTGCTTACCGCTCTAGAGCGCGCGTACCAATGCGGCGTCGCCCTGCCCGCCGCCGCCGCAGAGCGCGGCTGCGCCGAGACCGCCACCGCGGCGCCGGAGTTCGTTGATCAGCGTGAGCACGACACGTGTGCCCGACATACCAACGGGGTGACCGAGTGCAATAGCCCCTCCGTTGACGTTCACGATGTCGTCGCTAATCGAAAGGTCGCGCATCGAGGCGAGACCAACGGCCGCGAACGCCTCGTTGAGCTCAAACAGGTCGACATCGGAGACCTTGAGACCGGCTCGATCGAGTGCCTTGTTGATGGAGCGGCTCGGTTGTGTCAGCAGCGAAGCATCGGGGCCTGCGACCATTCCGAAGCCAACAAGCTCTGCGAGCGGAGCGATGCCGAGTTGTTCTGCTTTGGTGCGGCTCATCACAACAACGGCTGCGCCACCATCGGAAATTTGCGACGCGTTGCCGGCGGTGATCGTGCCGTTTTTGTCGAACGCTGGCCGCAAGGCGCCGAGTGATTCGGCAGTGGTGCCGGGGCGCACACCTTCATCGGTGTCGACGAGTACCGGGTCACCCTTGCGTTGCGGAATCGCTACCGTGGTGATTTCTTCAGTGAAGCGGCCCTCTTTTTGAGCATTCGCGGCGCGTTCGTGGCTTTGTGCGGACATCTCGTCTTGCATTTCACGCGTGATGTTTCCGAATTCTCCGCAGTACTTTTCGGTGCCGGTGCCCATGTGTACTGCATCGAACGCGCACCACAAGCCGTCGTGAATCAGAGTGTCGATAAGTTCGCCGTTGCCCATGCGGTAGCCCGCGCGCGCTTTCGGGAGGATGTACGGAGCGTTGGTCATGGATTCCATGCCACCGGCGACCACGATGTCGGCTTCGCCTGCCGCAATCATCTGGTCGGCCATGTAGATCGAGTTCAAGCCCGACAAGCACACCTTGTTGATGGTGATCGAAGGTACGTTCATCGGGATGCCTGCGGCCACCGCTGCTTGACGTGCAGTGATTTGCCCAGCGCCCGCTTGGAGCACCTGGCCCATGATCACGTGATCAATCTGGTCGCCGGTGAGGCCCGCGCGCTCGAGCGCAGCCTTGATGGCGATGCCTCCGAGGTCGGCGCCACTGAATTGAGCCAATGCGCCCGACAGTTTGCCGATAGGAGTGCGGGCGGAACTAACGATCACCGAACCAGGCATGATGGACCTCCGAGATGTCCGAGTTGTAAGAGGTCGAAAGTGTAAACCTCCGGGACGCCCGCCGCCCAAGTCGCAACCGTCCCGCAGGCGAGGGTGGTCCCACGATCTGGCGGCTTGCGCGGCCTCTGTGGGACCGCGGCCGCCGTCGTGTCAAGTCTCATCCCGGGTGGTCCCACGATCTGGCGGGTTGCGCGGCCTCTGTGGGACCGCGTGCCGCTAGCTGCCGGTCGTGCTTTCCACTCGTCGAGCGGGCTGGTTTTCTATGCGGGTCAGCCAATAGTCGGCATCGAAGGTGTCATCGCCAAGGAGATAGCGGAAGAACCGAACTCGGTTCACGAATTCCAACCGGGCGGTGTCGGCCTCAAACCAGGGCTGGTATTCACACAAGATGTCGTGGAGATCGTCGGCTTCGCGTGCCGCGAGTTGCCAAAAGATCGAGCGCTGGGCGCGGTCGGCTGGCGTGATGTCGGAGGTATCCCAAAGTCTCTGTTGCGGCACCGTTGGGTTGAGCCGAATTTTGACCATGTGACGAGTCGTGTCGCTCGCATTGAAACCGCCACCATGCCACATCCCATGGTGGAGTACGAGCAGCGAACCGGCGGGGCACACAACGTGTCGTTGACCTCGAATGTTTTGGTACCGGCCGATTGCGGCTTCGCTGACAATGCGAAGGTGGCTGCCGGGAAGATAGCGAGTACCACCCATTTCTAATGTCACTTCATGCGGGTACCACATGATCTGTACGTCGAAAGCGGCTCGGGTATCGATTGTGGAATCTTGGTGCCAATGTTGCGAAGGCATCGGGTTGGCGATTCCGAACGACTCTCTTTGGGTGCGGCCGAGGGTGAGGTGCACAAAATGGTGATCAACAAGGGGACCGGGCCCGACCAGACTGTCGAGGATGCCTCGTACCGCGGGTTCGTTGACGAGAGCGTGCAACGATGTGCCGGGCGCGTACGCGTCCGCGAGCGGGGTGCCAGCAGCAACCTCCGCGACGCCACCGGCTCCTGCCTCATCGATGTATTTTTGGTTGAGGTCGTCGCCAATGAGACCTTCAAACATCAAGTGGCCGCGTGCCGCGAATCGCGCGACTTCCTTGGTGCTGAGCTTGCGGTATTCGCTCATGGCGCTACTCCTTCTGCAGCAACATCAACATCGACGATTTGCTCGAACAAGAACTCGTATTTGAGATATGACGTCTGCGTTTCTGTACCGGGGTAGTGGGGGATGAGCTGCGAGGTCTGAAAGAGTCGCCAACCATCTCGCAGCGCCGCGATCCCGGTGGGGTACGGCGCTTCGTTCTCGTCGCCAGCCATCCGCCAGACCGTGCCGGTGCCATCCCAATACGACCAGGCGATGACCGCAGAATCGAGTGCCGAATCTCCGAGGTAGAGCACCAACACGTTTTGTCGCTTCATTCCTGAGACCCTAGAAGGTTGGAGGTTGGGAATGCACGCCGGCACGCAACTAGTTTCGCGCCTATGTCGAACGCCATTGCTGCTATCCGTGATGCCATTGTGAACAACGCACCTGCTGAGGAGTTTGCCTCCTTGGAGATACCCACTACCGCACGTGGTGCGATGGTGCGAGCCGAAGATCAAGAGATGTTCGGCGATCTGGCCGACGATGACCGCGATCCGCGACAAGCAGTGAAGGTTGATGAATTTCCGCTTCCTGAACTTGCCCCCGACGAGGCATATGTCGCGGTCATGGCAAGCTCGATCAACTTCAACACGGTGTGGACTTCGATTTTTCGGCCGGTGTCAACGTTCAGTTTCTTGAATCGCCTCGGCAAGGAGAGTTACTGGGGAAAGCGCCACGACCTGCCGTATCACGTGATTGGCTCTGATGCTTCTGGTGTGGTGTTGCGAGTGGGTAACGCAGTTCGTAACTGGAAACCCGGTGACCGGGTGACCGTGCAGTGCAACCACGTCGACGATCAGGATCCGACCGCTCACGACGATTCGATGTTCGCATCGAATCAACGAATTTGGGGTTTCGAAACAAACTTCGGCGGCCTCGCGGAAGTGAGTGTGGTGAAGGCCAACCAATTGATGCCGAAACCGGAGCATCTTTCTTGGGAAGAGTCGGCTGTGAATGGCCTGTGTAACTCCACGAGTTATCGCATGATCGTGAGCAAAAATGGCTCAGGTATGCAGCAGGGTGACAGTGTGCTCGTATGGGGCGCCACTGGTGGCATTGGTGCGTACGCCGTGCAGTACGTGCAAAACGGTGGCGGTACCCCTGTCGGTGTCGTTTCCAGTGAAAAGCGCGCCGAATTGTTGCGTGCATTGGGATGCGATGCAGTGATCGATCGTCGCGCTGAGGGATACAACTTCTGGAAAAACGAACACGAACAAGATCCCAAGGAATGGCTACGCCTTGGTAAGAAAATTCGGTCGCTTATCGGTCGCGACGTCGACGTCGTCTTCGAACACCCAGGCCGTTCCACTATGGGAGCTTCTGTGTTTGTTGCAAAGCGCGGGGGTCTCATCATCACGTGCGCGGCGACGAGTGGGTACATGCTGGAATTCGACAATCGATACCTCTGGATGAACCTCAAGACGTTGAAGGGCTGTCACTTCGCGAACTACCGCGAGGCGTGGGAAGCGAATCGATTGATTGGCGAGGGCAAGGTGCATCCGACGATGTCGAAGGTGTTCACGCTTGATCAAACCGGCGAGGCCGCGTACAACGTGCACAAGAACATGAGTGAGGGCAAGCTCGGCGTGCTGTGCCTGTCGCCTGAGGAAGGGCTCGGCGTTCGCAACGAAGCGCTGCGGGAGCAACACATCGACAAGATCACGTTGTTCCGTCGCTACGACGCAATGTCGTAGCGACAGTTTCGCGACCAGGAATAGATCTACAAATTCGCAAACGCGACGAGTTGGTCGCCCAACGGCACGAGTATTCGCGTGCGCGTTACAAGCGGCCGACCGCCCGCTGCTGATCCCGTTGCGGAATCACCGATTGCGATTGGTTCGCACGGCGGTGTTGAGCACCCCGCTGCGGGGAATACCACTAGGCGACCGTCGGTCGTTGCCACGTACACCTTGCCGTTGCTCACAGTCGGAGCGACCGTACTTGCGGATCCCACCGCGCCGGTCCATAGCGGCGCGCACGCGGTGCCGCCGCAACCGCTGGCGTTGTAAACCCGCAACACGCCGTCGCCACCAGTTGTGAATAGGCGACCCTGGTAACCGTGAGAGGAAGGTGACAACGGCGTGCTGGCATTCGCGGTTGTGAATTCCACCGCGCCGGTTGCTCCATTGAGGACCGAAAGGGTGCCGTTGGTTGATCCAATGGCGACGCGGCCACCTCCGGCGCTTGCGGCCGCTTGGGCTCCCGGAATACTTGTTGACCACGTAGCGGTGCAATAACCGAAGGGAAACGGCGGTGGAACCGGCGTGCACGGAGTGGTGGGATCAAAGCCCAACACTCTGCCACCTGCCACCATGAATGCCCGACCTCCGGTAATGGAGATGGGCCCGGTCGTTGGGCCGCCGCCAAAACTCACGAACCAGGTGCGACCAAACTGCAATGTCGCGAGCGCAGGAGTACCGCTGCCGTACGAACCACCGACCCTTGCAGTCAGGGATCCATCGGCCGCGAGGTTGCCGACGAAGTGATGAAACGCCAAGCTGCCTGTGTTGGAACCGTCGGTGGCGAACGAGTACAACCCGCCGAGGCCAGCTGTGGATGCTGCGGTCAAGATCCGTCCCTGCGACAATGTCGGAGGCCCTAAGTACACCGACCCGACGGCCGGGTCGGACAAGTTACGAGACCACACCGACGCTCCAGTGGCGACCATGACGGCATCAATGTTGGAACCATGGGTCGTGATGGCGAGGTCGCCGATCACTACCGGACGAGTCGCGGTTTGGGTGAGGATTTTCGACCAGGCAATCGGGAGGCTGGCAGACGTCGCGGCCGTTGCGGGTTCTTTGGGGCTGGGGCCAGGAGGTTCGATGAGCCCTGACGGCAGCGTAGAACATGCGCTGACTGCGAGTGTTGCGATCGAAACTACGACGATCAGTTGGATCCGCACGTCGATGCTCCTTGCCTGGGAATTGTGGTCACACTACGGATAGCGGCGTGCTTGCACAACCCTGAACCGCGTTTCTCTACACTCGCAGGCATGTTGTTTACCGAAATTGACCATGTAGCTATCGCCGTCAATGATCTTGAAGCCGCTATCGCGTATTACCGCGACACCTTTGGTTGTGAGGTCGAACACCGTGAAACGGTTGACAAAGACGGAGTTGAGGAAGCCCTGCTGAAGGTTGCCGACTCGTATATTCAGTTGCTCACGCCGTCACGCCCCGATTCGCCGGTCGCCAAATACATGGAGAAAAAGGGCGAAGGCATTCATCACATTGGATACCGGGTGGCTGATTGTGCCGTTGCGCTCGATGCAGTGAAGGCACAAGGCCACAAGGTGATCGACGAGGCTCCGCGGCCAGGATCGCGTGGCACAACCGTGGCGTTTGTGCATCCGAAGACCGCGTTCGGGACGTTAATCGAGCTGGTTCAGGAGTAGCTCGGTGGCCCACGAGATGGTCGAAGGCGACCTCTTCGTGGGATCTGGAAATCGCGATGATGTCGCTCGTCGACGCCTTGCCTACGCACTCCATGGTGACCCTGGCGGACAGCCTGTCTTGTTATTGCACGGGTCCCCGGGCTCGCGGCTGTTCTGCCCCGTCGATCTCCCTCCGAAGCTCCGCATAATTACCTTCGACCGACCGGGATACGGCGGGAGCGATTCGCACGAAGGCCGGTGCGTTCTTGATTGCGCGTCCGATGTTGCGGGGTTGCTCGACCACCTTGAAATCGACACCGCGGGTTTGATCGCATGGTCGGGCGGGTGTCCGTTTGGGGTCGCGACGGCGTTCGGCTTGGGTCCGAAACGAATAACCCGTCTCGCATTGGTAAGCGGCCCGGGGCCGCTCGATGAAGTCCCCGACGCATGGGAAGCGCTTGGTGCGAAACGCAGACCAGCAGCTGAGGTGGCCCGCGCCGGAGAACCTCATCGAGCGACGCGAGGGATTGCGCGCACGATGGCTCCGTTTCTAGAGACGCCAACTGCGTTCCTTGGCGTAGGTACCGGCGTCGACGCCACGATTCTCAATGATGCTGAGCATCGGGAGATGCTGGAAGCGCAAATATGTGAGGCTCTGCGCCCTGGCCCTGATGGCATTGGCCAGGACCTCATCGCAATGTGGATGCCGTTTGGCTTTGCGTTACAAGACGTGTTGGTCCCGACGTCGGTATTCCACGGAGGCAGTGACCGCAACAATGGCAATGACGCGCGCACGTACGCGGCCAAGATTCCTGGAGCGCAACTCAGAATTTGGCCCGAGCTCGGTCATTTGGGGATGTTGGAGCGATTCGGTGACGTGGTGGCCGCCGTCGTTGGAAGCCGCTGTTAGCGGCGCAGGTACCCTTTGGCCCCATGTCGAATCCAAACCCGATCGAAGCGCGCATCGTTCAGCTTGCTGAACTCAAAGACCAGGCGCGCCATGCTGGCTCCGAAGCTGCAGTGCAACGACAACACGACCGTGGCAAACTTACGGCTCGTGAACGCATCGACCTCTTGGTCGACCCAGGCAGTTTCCACGAACTCGATATGTTGGTGCGCCACCGCGCGCACGGCTTCGGGATCGAGAACAACCGACCGCTGACTGATGGCGTTGTTACGGGTTGGGGCACGGTTGATGGTCGCAAGATCTTTTTGTTCTCGCAAGATTTCACGTTGTTTGGTGGCGCGCTTGGTGAAGTGTTCGCCGAAAAAATTCACAAGGTCATGGATCTCGCGGCCTCAGTAGGCGCTCCGTTCGTAGGCCTCAACGATGGGGCAGGTGCACGCATTCAAGAAGGTGTTGTGAGCCTCGCTAGCTATGGCGGCATTTTTCACCGCAATGTGCAAAACAGTGGAGTCATCCCCCAGATTTCGGTGATCATGGGGCCGTGTGCCGGTGGCGCGGTGTATAGCCCAGCAATGACGGATTTCATCTTCATGGTGAAAGACACCTCGTACATGTTCATAACCGGCCCTGATGTTGTGAAGACCGTAACGGGTGAGGACGTGACCCAACAAGAACTTGGTGGCGCGGTTGCTCATGCCACGAAATCGGGTGTAGCTACGTTCACAGCCGATGATGAACCGCAATGCATCGAAATGGTGCGATATTTGTTGTCGTTTTTGCCTTCCAACAACCTTGAAGACCCGCCATATTTCGAGCCCTCCGACGACCCAGGGCGTGTGTGCGACAACATTGTCTCGTTGATTCCGGATTCGGTCAACAAGGCTTATGACATGAAAAAGGTCATCGCCGAGATTGCCGACGACGGTGAGTTTTTCGAAGTATTTCCGAAGTGGGCGATGAACATTGTCTGTGGTTTCTCTCGCGTCGACGGTCATGTCGTTGGCGTGGTGGGCAACCAACCGCAGGTGCTCGCCGGTTGTCTCGACATCGACGCCTCGGAGAAAGCCGCACGATTCGTGCGCACGTGTGATGCGTTCAACATTCCGTTGGTGACGTTCGTCGACGTCCCGGGATTTTTACCGGGCACCAATCAAGAGCACAGCGGCATTATTCGCCATGGCGCGAAGTTGTTATACGCCTATTGCGAAGCGACAGTTCCGCGGGTTCAAATCATCACTCGCAAGGGTTACGGCGGCGCGTATGTGGTGATGAACTCGAAGTCGATTGGTGCCGATCTCGCGTACGCGTGGCCGGGGGCAGAAATTGCGGTTATGGGTACCGACGGTGCGATTCAAATTCTCGGCAACAAGGGCTTGACTAAAGAGGATTACGAAGAGAAGTTCCTCAATCCTTACCAAGCTGCGGAACGTGGGTATGTCGATGATGTCATCGACCCGCGTGACACGCGCAAGGTGTTGGTCGCTGCACTCGATGTGTTGCGTACCAAAAAAGAGAATCTGCCGTCACGCAAGCATGGCAATGGGCCCCTCTAAACGGGTTACGCAACTGAGATGCAGATCACCCCGAACCCCACACCAGAAGAAGCCGCCGCGATTGCTGCGGTGATGTCGATTGTCACTGCCCCTGTGACCACTTCGGGTAAATCTCGCGACGACTCGTTGCACCTTTGGCTCGAGGTATCGCGACGATCAGCGCAACGTGCCGGCATGCAACGCGGCCCATGGAGAATGTCAGGCCGAATCGCGCGCCGCAACCGCGTCTAACGCGCTACGTGTTGGTGGCGCGTACTGTGCATGCCATGGCAACAGTTTTTAACGCTGAGCTTTATACCGTTGGTCCCGATGAAGTGGTCGTCACCTTTACGACCGATTCGGACGCTGCGGTCACGACCGCGGTTGGCGAGAGATCTGTCACGACTGAGGGTCGGCTTCATCACGCGACTGTCCAAGGTCTTGAAGCCGATACGACCTATGCCCTGAGGGTCGATGGAGTCGTTCCAGATCGGCTGTGTCCGGCCGAGGTCACTACGTTGGCGTTGCCTTCGGGGTCGTTGCGAAGTTGCTTCGCAACGGTGAACGACGTGCATTTCGGTGAAGAGCTGTGCGGTCTCATTGGCGGAGAATCCGAAGTCGGACCGGTCTTTACAACTCCTGCGGGCCAGCTTCCATACCCGCGACTGATGAATGCTTCGGTGATCGCTGATATTGCAGGTGGCGACTTCGACGCGGTGTTGGTGAAAGGTGATCTCACCAGTCAGGGTACGCAGCAGGAATACGAACAGTTTCTGCAGGCCTACGGCGCGCTTGGCGACCGGATGCATCACGTGCGCGGCAACCACGAGTCGTACTACTCAGACGACGTCGCGAACCTGGGGCCCCAAATTGTCGCACTCGACGGCGTTACGAACGTGTTGCTCGATACCGCCGAACTTCGGCGGGTGAATGGGCATCTGGGCCACGATCAGTTGCAGTGGCTTGAAGCAGTGTGTGCGGCATCACAACAACCGGTATTGATCTTCGGACATCATCAATTGTGGGATCCTGCGAGCGATGAACGCAACGAAAACACCTTCGGGGTAGTGCCAGGGGCTAGTGAAGCAATCATTGAAATCATTGGTCGCCACAGTCATGTGGGCGGGTACTTCGCCGGGCATACCCATCGCAATCGCGTCCGGCGTTTCTCGGGCGCGCGCAACGTGCCGATCGTTGAAGTCGCTTCTACAAAGGAGTATCCGGGAGCGTGGGCGGAGTATCGCGTGTACGACGGCGGATACCTGCAGATCGGCCGCCGCGCGTCGGCTCCTGAAGCCATGGCTTGGGCCGAACGTACGCGAGGTCTCTACGCTGGCCTCTATCGCGATTATTCGCTTGGTGCCCTCTCCGATCGTTGCTTCGCGCATCTTTGGTAGCGATTGACGATTCGAGTGCTTGTTATTCTGAGTCTGTGGTCGGAGCGCTGGAAGGTTTACGAGTTGTCGACATGGCGACGGTTTTTGCGGGGCCGGGCGCGGCGCGGCACCTTGCAGATTTCGGTGCCGATGTCATCAAAGTAGAAGCACCCGGTGGTGACGGCGTGCGGCGCATGGGATGGTTCCCGCCCGACGATCCCGATAGCTATACGTGGAAGCTGTTAAATCGAAACAAGCGTTGTATCAGTCTCGATCTCAAAGCTGATGCAGACATCGCAGTCATGCATCGCATTGTTGACGGCGCGGATGTGTTGGTCGAAAACCTTCGACCCGGAGCATTGGAGCGACTTGGCTTTGGGCCTGCAGTGCTGCACGAACGCAACCCTCGGCTGGTGCTTTTGAGGATCTCAGGTTTTGGTCAAGCTGGTCCGTACGCGTCGAAGGCCGGCTTCGCGACGATGGCCGAAGCGATGAGCGGGTTCGCTGCCATGAACGGTGAACCCGATGGTGCCCCGCTGTTGCCGCCGATTGCATTGACCGATGAAGTCGCCGCGCTAGCAGGAGCGTTCGCGGTCATGGTTGCGTTGCGGCACCGTGACGCGACAGGGCTTGGGCAAGTGATCGATGTGAATTTGTTGGAGTCGATGTTGCAGATGATGAGCGCGTTGCCGTCGGCTGCTCATCATCTCGGCTACGACCAACCGCGTCTCGGCAGTGGTATTCCGTACACGGTTCCTCGGGGCACGTTTCAGTGTTCCGACGGTAAATGGGTTGCAGTGAGTACGTCGGCAGAGTCGGTAGCGGCACGGGTGCTGGAGTTGGTCGGTGTTGGGGACGATGCGCGTTTCACATCGTTTGCCGGGCGTTCACAGCATCGTGATGAGCTCAACGCGATTGTGACCGCATGGATCGCGCAACGCACTTCGGGTGAAGTGATCGAGGCATTCGAAGCTGCCAACGCTGCCATTGCGCCGGTGTACTCAATGACCGAACTGTTGCGCGACCCACATGTGGTCGAACGTGACATTGTGCCGGTGGTTGACGGCGTTGCGCAACAGCGTGCTGTCGCGCGGCTTTCGGCTTCGCCTGCAGACATACGCCACGTCGGCAAGCGCTTCAACGCCGACAACGACACCATCCGCCAATCCCCCTGGCCCCCTAAATTTCGGTTCTGATCCGCTGGCAGCGCCCGAATGGGCGCACTGGCGCGCGCAAAACTCTATGAGGTAGTCAATAAGGTTGCCCGACGGCCTATCGCTCACCGCAGTTCTCTACGCTCTGCAGTTCTGATCCACTGGGAGTGCCCAAAAGGGCGCTCTGGCGCGCGCAAAATGCCCTAGCGCGGTACCGCTCAGGCTTCGGGGGCGATTTCGACGCGGTCGGCGCCATGGCGGCGAGCCTCGTCGAGTGCTTTACCAGCCTGCTGCACCAGTTCGGCTGCGCCCAGCGCATGTGACGGATAGCACGCGACTCCAGCCGAGACCGTGAGCGCCTCGCCGACGGGTGATGCGAGCAACGTGCCTCGCACGCGTTCTGCGGCCCAGACGGCACCCGCTTCGGCGGTGTCCTCCAAAATCGCTCCAACCATGACGTCTCCAAGCCTGCACGCACTGTCGCTTTCGCGCAGGGTGCGGCGAATGACATCACCGATCACCATGAGACCTTGGTCGCGATCTTCGGGCGTGGCATCGTTCAACGAGTCGCACTCGAAAATGACCACCGAGATCGGTCGCAGTGAACGGCGTGCGGCCGCAACCTGTTGCTGCACCAACACTGCGAAATAGCGCTCGTCGTAGAGGCCAGTCGCAGGATCGAACGCGTGCTCGGCTTTCTCTTTCGGCGACTCCGGCGCTTTGAGCGCGGCCGCGCGGCGTACCTCGTCGCTATAAGTATCGGAAAGCGCATCGAGTTCTTTGCCGAGGCGGGTGATATCGCGTTCGGCCCGCACGCGCGCAGTTTCGGTGCGAGCGAGTTGGGCGGCGATCGCGGCGGCACCGCCACCAGCGACGGCGCCCGCAATGCCCGACACCACCCCGAACGCGGGTTGCGAGGTGGCAATAGCTACTGCGCCCGCTGCCATAGCGGTGAGCGCGGACCCTGTGGAGAGCGCGAGGCGGCGATCAATCATCGGATCTCTCATCGGCTTGATGATGCCTCGCCCTAAGCCTTCGTGTCGAGTACTAAATCTGCGATATCGCCCATTATCTCGCCGAGCCGGTAGTCCTTCGGGGTATAGACGCGGGCCACACCTGCTTTGAGCAGGGCGATTTGGTCAATTTCGGGGATGATGCCGCCCACGACAACTGGTGCGCTCACGCCCTCGACGCGAAGTAATCGCACGACCTCGGGCACAAGATCCATATGTGAACCCGACAAAATCGACAGGCCAACGACATCGACGTCTTCATCGCGGGCCGCCGCGACGATTTGAGCGGGGGTGAGCCGTATGCCCTGATAGATGACCTCCATGCCGGCGTCGCGGGCAGCAACGGCGATTTGTTCGGCGCCGTTGCTGTGGCCGTCGAGGCCGGGTTTGCCGACGAGGATGCGGATTGAACGGCCCTGCTTGGCTGCCGACTGCACTCGTTCGCGCACCTTCAGCAGGTCGCCGGTCACAGCTACCTTCACCCCGGCGACACCGGTGGGAGCGCGAAATTCTCCGAACACTTCACGGAGCGCGCCAGCCCATTCGCCGACGGTCCCGCCCGCCTTTGCGAGGTCGATAGTTGCTTCCATCAGAGAATCGCTTGTGCCCGCGGTTTTTCGGACGGCGTCGAGAGCGACGGCGACCGCGGCCTCTGAGCGGTCAGCGCGCCACGTTGCCGTCGCGTCGATTTGTTCCCGCTCCGCCGCGGAGTCGACCACGAGAATCGATGATTCGCCATCGAGCCCTGCTGTCAACGGTGATGGTGCAGTTTCGGTGAAGGCGTTGACACCAACGATCGTCGTGTCACCGCTTTCAATGCGCCGCACGCGTTCCGCGTTGGACTGGACTAGTCGGCCTTTGAGCTCGTCGATGTTGGCGAAGGCCCCTCCCGCGGCAATGATGCGTTGCAGTTCGGCTTGTGCATCTTCGACCAGCTCGGCGGTCTTAGCTTCGATCACTTTCGAGCCTTCGAAAATATCTCCATATTCAAGGAGGTCGCTCTCTAACGCGAGCACCTGTTGAATACGCAACGACCATTGTTGATCCCATGGCCGTGGGAGACCCATTGCTTCGTTCCAAGCAGGGAGTTGCACGGCGCGGGCCCGCGCCGATTTCGACAACGTCACGCCGAGAGTTTCGAGCACAATTCGTTGCACATTGTTTTCGGGTTGTGCTTCGGTGAGGCCGAGTGAATTGACCTGTACGCCGTAGCGAAATCGAAGCGCTTTGTCGTCGGTTACGCCGTAGCGGTCGCGGCCCAACTGCTCCCACAACTGCGTAAATGCTCGCATTTTGCAGGTCTCTTCGATAAAGCGAATACCTGCATTTACGAAGAACGAAATCCGTTCGAAGACCGCGGTGAATTCGCTATCGGGAATACGGCCAGACGCCTTGACGGCGTCGAGCACATCTACTGCGGTCGCGAGCGCGAACGCGAGCTCTTGTGCGGGTGTAGCTCCGGCTTCTTGCAGGTGGTACGAACATACGTTGATTGGGTTCCACTTCGGGACGTGCAAAACGGTGTACGTAATCACGTCGACTGTGAGCCGCAAACTTTCGGCGGGCCCAAATATGAAGGTGCCGCGCGACAGATATTCCTTCATGATGTCGTTTTGCGTGGTGCCAGCGAGCGCAGCGCGATCGACGTTGGTCTCGTCTGCGACGGCGATGTACATCGCGAGCAGCCACATCGCAGTTGCGTTAATCGTCATCGACGTGTTCATGTCTTGCAGCGGCAAGCCGTCAAATAACGCGCGCATCTCTGCGAGCGTCGGTACAGGGACTCCAACCTTGCCGACCTCGCCGCGCGCCATCACGTCGTCGGGGTCGTACCCCGTTTGGGTCGGCAGATCGAACGCGACAGAGAGACCAGTTTGCCCTTTGGCCAAGTTGGTGCGGTAGAGCTCATTCGAAGCTCGTGCCGAACTGTGCCCTGAGTAGGTGCGCATCACCCACGGTCTGTCACGCATCGGTCGACCTTTCGAAGCTGAAATTGAACGAGCGGGCTACTTCCGGTAGTCGTAGAACCCGGTGCCGGTTTTACGGCCTAGACGTTGCGCGCTGACCATGCGACGCAACAACGGGGCGGCGGCATAGTTCGGGTCTTTGAATTCTTCGTACAGTGCGTCAAGGATCGACAAGCTGGTGTCGAGGCCGACGAGGTCGAGGAGTTCGAGCGGACCCATCGGGAAGTTGCAGCCGCCCTTCATCGCCGTGTCAATGTCGTCGCGCGTGGCCACGCCGCCATCAAACAGTTTCACGGCATTGTTGAGATACGGGAACAACAATGCGTTGACGATGAAGCCGGCTTGGTCCTTGACCAACACCGGTTTCTTGCCACATGTAGTTGCATATTCGGTAGCGATTGCGATGGTTTCGTCGCTGGAAGTAATGGTGTGCACCACTTCGACTAGCGCCATTGCTGGTGCAGGGTTGAAGAAGTGAATGCCACAGACCTTGTCGGGGCGACCGGTTTCCATCGCCATTTCAATCACCGGCAGCGTGGATGTGTTGGTGGCGATGATGCAATTGGGCTGGCAGATACGGTCGAGTTCGTTGAAGAGGGCCTTTTTGGCTGCAAGATCTTCAACGATCGATTCGATGACCAAGTCGCAGTTCGACAATGCATTGAGGTCGCTGGTTGCGGTCACGCGCCCGAGGATTGCAGTGCGGTCTTCGTCGGAAAGTTTGCCGCGCTCAACTTGTTTAGCCAGCGACTTCTCAAGGCCAGCCACCATCGCGTCCGCGGTGGCCTGCGCTCGGCTGCGCAAGATGACTTCGAAGCCTGCCTTGGCCGCCACCTCCGCCATGCCGGAACCCATGATTCCCGAACCCACCAAACCAACAGTTTTGATCGCCACTTGGGCCTCCTCGACCAGTACGAAACGTGCAAAAAGGTTACCGCTAGGTAGATACCTGGCTCCAACCCACTGTGACATCCGCGGATAGGGGTGGCCTGACCGCTAAACCAATCGTCTCCGACTTCCACGTAAAGGCGAATTGATGAAAAAGTTTGTGGGTTCAATCCTTCTTGTTGGTGTTACTTCCGTGGGCCTTGGTGCCTGTTCGGGCGGCAACGGCACTCCGTTTTGCGACAAGGCCCGCGAGCTGACCAAGGCTTTGGGAACTAAGTCTGACGTTTCCACCGAAGATGCAGTGAAGGCCGTGGTCGCGTACAAATTTATGGCGAACAACATCCCCAAGGATCTCAAAGATGTCACCAAAAAGGATATCGACGACCTGGCTCTGGTGATTCAGGCGCAGTTTATTGACAACGACATCGCGGCGATCGCCGACAAGGTCGACACGACGAGGCTCACGGCCACGTCTGACAAGATGCGGCAGTACAACGAGAAACACTGCGACATCAAATACACGAAGTAGCAACCGCGTGGTGGTCACCCGCGTACGCTGTACAAGGAGTAGCTCGATGACTGGTCAAGTTCAATTGAGTGGAGGCACGCTTGCGCTTGTCGGAGGCGCAGAGTTCGAAGCGCCCTGCAAGGTGTTCGACAGTCAGCTGCTCGCCGAAAGTGGCGGAACGGAAGTGCTCGTCATCGCAGCAGCCGCGGCGTTCGAGAACCCTGCTGAAAAAGTGGCGAAGGCAGATGCGTACTTCAAGAAACTTGGAGCGACGGTCAGATCGCTCGACGTCTACAACCGTCGCGACGCGAACGACGACGCGTTAGTACGCACCGCTAAATCAGCACGTTTCTTGTATCTCACTGATGGTTCGCCGATGCATTTGCGGTCGGTGTTGAAAGAGACCCAGCTGTTCGAACTGATTATCGCTGCGCATCGTAAGGGCGCAGTTCTCGCTGCCGCGGGAGCCGGCGCGACAGTGCTGTGCGATCCGATGATCGATTCTCGCGGAGGGGCGTACACCGTGGGTTTTGGTGTGGTTGAGAATGTTGCGTTGTTTCCTCACCACATCAACGAGCCCGATCACATTTGGGATCGCGCGGTCGATCTACTGCCCGCGGATGCAACGCTGGTGGGGCTCAACGATCATGCCGCGTTGGTGCGAACTGGAGTTGGCGACTGGTCGCTGGCCGCGGGGTCTGCGGTGACGTATGCCGCGGGTGGAAGCATAAGGACTTTGAAGAAGGGCCCGATCAAGCTTCGGTAATTGTTACCTTGTTGACTTTGACGGCTTTCGTGGGTGGCCCACCCTCCGCAGTCGGCGGCGCGAGCTTTTCGATCGTTGTGGCCACGTCTAGTCCTTTGACCACGCGCCCGAACTTTGCGTAGTCGTACGAACCGTTGGCGATGGTTTGATCGAGGGCCGCAGTGGAACCGGTCACGATGAACCATTGGGAACCAGCTGAACCGGGTGGGTCTTGAGCGGTCTTCGCATACGCAATATCACCGAGTTTATATGGGGTTTTTGGTGACTCAGCTTGCATTGTGTACCCCGGACCACCGTTGCCTGAACCGTCGGGGGATCCGCCTTGGATGACGAAATTGCCGACCGTGCGGTGAATCGTGGTGTTGTCGAAGAAGCCTTTACGGGCGAGTGTCACAAAATTGTTGGTGCCCGTGGGCGCATTCTGCGCGTCGAGTTCGACGACAATCTGGCCGTAGTTCGTGTCGATGGTGGCCGTGTATTTCTTGGCCACATCGATCGCCATCTTTGGTCCGCCGGTTCCGGGCGGCACGGTGGTGCGTGGCTGCGTGATTGCTGTTGGGGTTGCTGTTGTGGTTGGAGCGGTCGAGGGCTTGTCGTTGTCTCGGTACTTGCCGATAGCGAACACCACCAACAGCGCGATTGCGGCACCGATCACGATGTCGATGAGCCAGACGATCGGCGTCGCCAACATGCTCTTTGCTGGCACGTCAAGGATTATTGGCTGATCGCCAGATTGGTCGCCGTTGGCGGGAAGATCGTTCATCTATGACTCGGTGATGGTGACTTTGAGGATGTAGATCGGCTGAGTTGGGGTACCACCCTCTGGAGTTGCTGGCGCGAGTCCTTCCATCTTCTTTGCGTTCTCTAATCCGGACGTGACGCGTCCGAAGTAGCCGTAGTCGTACTGGTCGCCCTTTTTCGTGCCGTTGAGTGCTGCGGGATCTCCGGTGGTAACGAAGAACTGTGAACCTGCGGTACCTGCGGCTTCGTTAGGGCTCTTCGCCCACGCGAGGTCACCAGTTTTGAAGTCTTGTTTGGGCCATTCTGTGACGACGCTGTAGCCCGCGCCTCCGGTGCCCGTCCCTTGGGGGTCACCGCCTTGGATCACGAAATTGTTGACCGCTCGATGCCAAGTGAGGCCGTCGTAGAAGCCTTCGCGGGCCAAAAACACGAATTGATTTGTGCCTTTCGGTGAGTTCTTCGCGTCAAGTTCGGCGGTGAACTTGCCGCACGATGTTTCGAATGTCGCGGTGTAGGTCCTGGCCGGATCGATCGTCATCGGTGGCGCAGCGTTGTAGGTCTTGCCGTTGCCAGCTTTCGCTGGCTTGGTGTCGACGCAGCCATCGGGCAGCTTCGTAGTGCTCGTGGTGGATGGGGTCGTAGTGGTGGGCTCGGTCGTTTTCTTGTCGTCGCCGCCGAACGCGGTCGCAAGCCCAACGATACTGACGATCACCACAGCGATACCAGCGCCAATCTTGAGCCCGCGATTGCGCTTCGCCCGTTTTGCCTCGGCCTCCCGCATGATCTTGGCCTTGTTTTGGTTCTCGCGCTTGCGGGCCCGCTTATCGGCCTTACTCATGTGGTGTGTTCTCCATCAGCTCACGGCAGCCCAAATGCGGACACTGCACAATGGGTCGGGAGTCTACGGGAGTGAGCCGCTCAGAGAAACTCGTTCGAAATTGCGCAATTGCCCGCGGGTAGCGTGGTTGTTCGTGGCTCTGATAGTTCAGAAATATGGCGGCACCTCCGTTGGTGATCCCGATCGCATCAAAGCGGTTGCCGATCACATCGCGCGCACCGCGCGTGCTGGTAACCAGGTGATTGTTGCAGTGTCTGCGATGGGCAAGACCACCGACGACCTCATTCGGCTTGCGAACGACGTCACCACCAAGGCCGCCGGCGGTCGAGAAATGGACATGTTGCTTACCGCGGGCGAGCGCATCTCGATCGCGTTGGTGTCCATGGCAGTTAATGATCTTGGGGTTCCAGCGGTGAGCTTTACCGGCAGCCAGGCTGGCATCGTCACAGATACCCAGCACGGCAACGCCAAAATCGTGGAGATCAAAGGCGATCGAATCCAGGCTGCCCTCGATGCTGGCAATGTCGCGGTTGTCGCGGGATTCCAAGGCGTGAGCACTGCTAAAGAGATCGTCACACTTGGTCGGGGAGCCTCCGACCTGACGGCTGTGGCGATGGCAGCGCACTTCAGCGCTTCGAGTTGCGAGATATACACCGATGTTGAAGGCGTGTACACCGCGGATCCGCGCATCGTGCCCAATGCGCGCAAGCAAGCGCGTATCACGCTCGAAGAAATGTTGGAGATGGCCGCCACCGGTGGACGGGTGTTGGCATTGCGGTCGGTCGAGTACGCGCGTAATCACGGAGTGAAAATTCACGTCCGGTCAAGTTTCACCTGGGCGCCCGGCACTTGGGTTGAAGAGGAGAATGCTGTGATGGAACAAGCGATTATCTCGGGGGTTACCCACGACACCTCCGAAGCAAAGGTCACAATCGAACAGGTCCCCGATCAGCCTGGCGTTGCTGGCAAAGTATTTCGTCTTCTCGCCGATGCCGGTTGCAATGTTGACATGATCGTCCAAAACGTTTCGACCCAAGGCCACACCGATATTTCATTCACATTGCCGAAACTCGATGTGCCGTTGCTTGAGGCAGTAATGCCTCGTGTCGTTGGCGAGATCGGTGCGAAGGGATTTCAAGCCGATCCAGATGTAGGCCGGGTTTCGCTCGTGGGTGCAGGAATGAAGACGCACCCCGGCGTGGCCGCGACGATGTTCGAAACGCTTGCGGCGCAAAACATCAATATTGAAATGATCTCTACTTCTACGATTCGCATCTCGTGCGTAGTTCGCCAAGCCGAGGTCGAAAATGCCGTGCGGTCGCTACACGACGCATTTGAGCTGGGAGCTTGAGTGATGAGTGATATTCGAGTTGGCGTCGTTGGTGCCACCGGACAAGTTGGCCAGGTGATGCGCGCGATTTTGGCGCAGCGTGAGTTTCCGATGGCTGAGTTGCGGCTCTTTGCCTCGGCGCGTTCTGCTGGCAAATCGATCGCGTTTCAAGGTAGAGCGATCACGGTCGAAGATGCAGCAACTGCCGATTACACAGGACTCGACGTTGTTCTGATGTCTGCGGGAGCAACCACGAGCCGCGCGCTTTCCGAACGCATCGGTGCGTCCGGCCCGGTAGTGATCGATAATTCTTCGGCGTTTCGCATGGACCCTGATGTGCCGCTTGTTGTGGCCGACGTTAACGACGACGCGATTCGTCACCGGCCAAAGAACATCATCGCGAATCCCAATTGCACGACAATGGCCGCGATGCCAGTGCTGATGCCGTTGCACAAAGTTGCTGGGCTGGTGAGGTTTGTGGCCTCGACGTATCAGGCCACCTCAGGGGCTGGCCTTGACGGTACTGCGGAATTCGACGCGCAGGTGCGCGCAACATTCGACGGTGCATCAAAGCTCGCGTTCGATGGCCGGGCTGTCGACTTCCCGACGCCAAAGAAATTTTCACAGCCCATCGCGTTCAACGTGTTGCCGCTCGCCGGAACAGTGCAAGACGACGGATCGAATGAAACCGACGAAGAACAGAAATTGCGCAAGGAGAGCCGCAAGATTCTTGGCATTCCCGATCTCCCTGTATCAGGCACCTGTGTACGAGTACCAGTGTTTACTGGCCATTCGTTGTCGATGAACCTCCAGTTTGCTCGCCCGCTCAGCGCGGCTGAAGCGACCGCGATTTTGTCGAATGCTCCAGGAGTGGAGCTTGTTGACGTGCCAACGCCGCTTGCAGCAGCGGGAAATGACACAACTCTTGTAGGGCGTATTCGCAACGATGAAACCGCGCCGAACAGTCTGGCTATCTTTTGTTCGAGCGATAATTTGCGCAAAGGCGCCGCGCTGAACGCGGTTCAAATCGCAGAAGTGCTGTTGCGGCAAGGCTGACGTCGCTGATGCTGCGTCACTCGCCAGTGAATGTAGGGGTACGTTTTTCGACGAACGCTCGCATTGCTTCTTTGGCATCGAGCGTGCCGAAAGCCAGTATTTGCGTGCGGTTTTCGAGTGCGATGGCTTGATCGAACGATGCGTCAAGATTTTCCCACATAACCTTTTTCGTCATCCAGACCGCGAAAGGACTGTTGGCGCAGATCGCATCGGCGGTTTCGAGCGCCGCGTTCAAGGCCTCGCCCTCGGCGACGACGCGCGTGACCAATCCGATCCGGTCGGCTTCTTCGGCGTCGATCGGCCGCCCTGTCAACATGATTTCGAATGCGCGCGCACTGCCGATGTGGCGGGGTAGGTGATACGAAATACCGCATTCGCCCGACGACAATCCGATTTTTACCGCCGCGACATGGAACTTTGCTGTGAGTGCGGCGATGCGCACATCGCACGCCAAGGTGAGCCCGAACCCTGCCCCTGCCGCGGGCCCATTGACGGCTGCGATCACTGGTTGTCGAGTCGCTCGTACTGCTTCGATCATTCCCGAGAATCTCTCTTGGCCCTCGTAGGCCTTCGGGATACCACCGCCCGGTTCCCCGTCGCCCGGCTGCATGAGGTCGAGCCCGGCACAGAAGCCGCGCCCCGCGCCGGTGATGATGATTGCTCGGATCTCGCGACGGGCGCTGAGTTTGTGCAATGTTGAAGTGATTGCGGCAACAAGCTCGGTCGTGAGCGCGTTGAGCCGATCCGGTCGATTCAGTGTCATGACCGCAACCTCAGGCCGCGGGAAGTTCAGTACGAGTGCTTCGGTCATTGTGCCAGCTTTCTAGGGTTCCAGCATCACTTTGCAGTCGTGCGATGGTGCTTTTAGTGATTGGAAGCGATTAGGCAGCTCATCAAGCGTGACCGCCCCCGTGACGAGTGCATGAGGTTGCAGCGAGCCATCGGCTAGCGCCGCGATACTCGCGACGAAATCACTTTTGCGGTAGTACAACACAAATTGGGCGGCGAGTTCTTTCTGCAATGCGGTGAGTGGCATCATTTGATCGGCGGTCATACACACGCCGACGATGGTGACGGCAGCATCGACGGCGGCAACGTCGAACGCGTGCTGGATCATGCCAGCGATGCCAACACACTCGACTACTACCTCAGGTGCGTGGCCAACAATCTTTGCGAACTCGGTCGCAACGTCGGTGGTAGTCGGGTCGATAGTTGCAGTTGCTCCGACCGCCTCGGCCAATGTACGCCGATGCGCCACCGGGTCGCTCACGATCACCTCTGTGGATCCCAGGTGTCGAGCCCATAATGCGACCACCGCGCCGACCGGCCCTCCACCGATGATGAGCACCGGCGCAGCAGGATCACGGCGAGTCGCTGCAAGCGCGTGATGCGCAACGGCGAGGGGCTCAACCAACGCCCCCGCGTGATCGTCGAGTGAATCGGGAATTCGAAACGCGCTGCTGGCGGCCAATGTTGTGTACTGGGCAAAGCCGCCTGGTCGTTGCAGCCCGAGCTGGTTTGCGGCGGCGCATTTCGACGTGGCGCCAGCTACGCAGTACTTGCAGGTGCCGCAACCCATGAGTGGAAAGCCAGCCAAACGGTCGCCAATCTTCCACCCTTCGACGTTGGGCCCGGTCTCGACGACCTCTCCCGCAAACTCATGGCCCAGCACGATGCCGGGGAAGTCGAGTGCGTCCGACAGATGAAGATCTGAGCCGCATATTCCGCAGGCCGTGATTTTGACGAGGAGCTCCCCCGAAAGTGGTTCGGGATCAGAGATCTCCAGTGTTTGGAGCAGCTTCCCGGTGCCTTGTGTGACTGCAGCGCGCATTGCACGGTTGTAGCACGCAGATGACAGCCGAGGGAGCTGCTCGCGACATTCAGAAGATGACCGATCCCGTTACCGCGACCTCCCATGTCCGAACCTGGGCAACGGGAACCACGATCGGCCGTTTACACAAGGACCCCGATCGAATCCGATGCCGCTGAGGCATCTGATCGATGTCATCAACAACAACGCGATCATCGGAATCCCCGTTGAAGTTGTCCCGGCGTAGTCTGAACGAGTTCGAAGGTTGTTACATCGGGTTTGTCTATCTAGGAGTTTCCATGAGTCGTATTGTCGTTGGAGTAGACGGCAGCCCCGCATCGGAAGCGGCGTTGCGCTGGGCTCACGAGTATGCCGAGGCGTCGGGGGGTTCGATCGAAATCATCATGTCGTGGAATGAGCACCCACTGTTAGCGGGCATCTCCGAGACCCTGGGAGGTGGTGTGCCGCTGGACCAGGTTGAAGCCCAAGCTCAGGTGTTGCTTGAAGCGACGGTCAACGCGGCGATTCCCGACGGATCTACTGTGAACATCACTAGTTCAGTTATTTCGGGTTCTCCAGGGGACGCGTTGGTGGACGCAGGGGTGCTGGCAGATGTGTTGGTAGTAGGACGCCCGCATCGATCGGCGCTACGTAATCTCGGCTCAGTCGCGGCACACTGCGCGCGCAACGCAACCTGCCCGACTGTGGTGGTACCAGAATGAGCACCGAAGACGTGGTCATCATCGACGAACCGGTTCCGTATGTGCGCCGCATCACGTTGAATCGCCCCGACAAGCGCAACGCGCTCAATCACCCGCTTCGAGGCGCGATTCTCAACTCCTTGCGTGAGGCAGACCAGGATCCGAATGTGCACGTATCTATTGTGCGCGGTGCAGGCAAGTGTTTCTCGTCGGGCTACGAACTTGGTGGTGGCAATGCGGGTCACGAATTGCCGTTTTACACGCCGCCTGGAGATTCGCAGTGGCCGCGTCACGTCACCGAAGGCTGGATGAGTATCTGGGATCTTGCGAAGCCGGTCATTGCGCAGGTGCACGGCTATTGCCTTGCTGGTGGCAGCGAACTTGCAACTGGATGTGACCTCATTTATGTGGCCGAGGATGCCAAGATCGGATATCCGGCAGTGCGTTTTGGTGTACCCGACATGCATTTTCACGCCTGGTTTATGGGCATGCGCACAGCAATGGAAATGATGATCACCGGTGATTCGATCAGCGGCACCGAAGCTGTCGAATTTGGGTGGGCGAACCATGCGTTTCCGGTTGAGGAACTCGACGACGCGGTACTCGAAGTAGCGGCACGCATCGCCAAGATCGACCCTGAACTTGTGCAACTCAATAAACGTGTGGTGCACCGACAGATGGAAGTGATGGGCATTCGCCAAGGCATTCGTGCGGGTACGGAGTTGTGTGCGCTAGGCACCCATACCAACGCGATGCGAGAGTTCTTGGCGACTGCGCAGTCACAAGGCCTCACCGCAGCGTTAAGCGATCGTGACACCAAGTTTGGCGATTACCGCAGCGTCGAAGAGCACTAACTACTCGTTGAGACTGCTCGTCAGAAACTGATTGGTAAACGGGCTGCGCTGCGCAACGGTGAGTTGAGAATCCAACTCACCGCATCGTTGTCGGCGACTCGATATTCGGGAATGCGACGGTGAAATTCTCGTAGTGCCACGCGGAGTTCGAGCCTCGCGAGGTGCGAACCCAAACAGCGATGAATGCCTCCACCAAAAGCAAGGTGGCGATTGGGGTTGCGGTATAAATCGACAGTCATTGCATCGGAGAACTCAGTTTCGTCAACGTTGGCGGCACCAATCATCACGTGCACGGGCGACCCAGCCGGAATTGCAACTCCAAATAGATCGGTATCGACGACGGTCTTGCGAGCAATACCGGACACGATTGTTTCCCACCGCAGAAATTCCTCGACTGCGGCCGGTATCGACTCAGGGTGTTGGGCCAGTGTGCGCCGCGCCTCGGGATGCTCGAGTAGGTACGCGAAGGAAACCGAGAGTTGTCCGGCAACAGTGTCAAGGCCAGCCAGCAAAAAGAGAAAACAAATTCCGAGAATTTCTTCGCGGGTGAGTTTCTCGCCCTCGACCTCGGCTGACAAGAAGTGACTCACGAGATCGTCTTGTGGCGAGGCCGACCGTTGCGCGATGACTCCTTCGAACATGGTGTAAATGTCCATTCCGGCCGCGACTCGTGCTGCCGCGAGTTCGTCATCTGTGGTGCCGGGCGGGCGAATAATGCCGTCCTTCAGCCGCAAGAACTCGGCCACGTTGTCGAGCGGCAAACCCAATAGGTTCAAGAAGACGGTCGACGGCAACGGTTCCGTAAACGACTGCACGAGTTCCGTCGATCCGGTATCGATGAAATCGTCGATCAGATCGTTGACCAACGCGGTGACGCTGCCTTCCATTTCCGCGACTTTGCGGGGCGCAAAGATCGGGTCGAGCAGCACCCGGTATCGGTGGTGATGTGGAGGGTCGACTTCAAGCGGAATCAGAGGGTCGGCCGCGCCGAGCGAAATGGCCCCGTGGGATGAGAATGTCGCCGGATCTTTTAAGACCGCATCGACTGCAGCACGCGACGTCACATGAAACGCGCCGCCGTCGCCAGCATGCACCGGGCACTCCGACGGGAGTTGGCTGAGCACAGATTGGGGCGCCTTGGTGAAGGCTTCATCATTCCAATCAACCGCGGCGAACAGTTTCGACATGGCCTGCAGTGGAGTCCAACGACATGAGGCGTGTCAAGACAAGCTGGTGCTCCCTCAAGCTTCCCGCTAGATAGGGAATCACCACAATACGGGATACACTCTTGGTCGTGGCTGACGACCAAATCGACGATATTGACCTTGCTGCACTCAACGACGAAGACCTCACCGCGCAAATGCACGATGACCTCTA